>JAESGW010000167.1_pt1 | contig 130498 bp, 100 predicted proteins | sample 9269791 | NCBI WGS metagenome assembly JAESGW01 (sample SAMN16773120, study PRJNA677053) | algae metagenome | isolation source: Aphanocapsa lilacina HA4352-LM1 and co-occurring heterotrophs from near cave... | place: USA: Maniniholo cave, near Haena, Kauai, HI | collected 2009-07-28
TACCACTCTTGTGGAGTTCCACCACCATCAATTTGAAGTCCTTGTCAAAGGATCTTCGTTCTCTTTTTTTCATCGGTTCTAAGTTAAGGGGGCTTAACTTACTGTCCAATCAACTGTAGCAGGTCCAGTAAGCCACTTGATTGGTGTACTGTTCAACAGGTTAGCGATTGTGCAAGAATTTTTTCATTACCTGCAAATACTGTGAAATTTCCATTTAGCAGCTTGGTCTACCTTTATTGATATGGTTTCCACGATACAGATCAGTTAGGATAAATCATTTTAAAAAGCTCTTTCTATCAGTTTAAAATAACCCAAAATAATATGGAAAAGAATATTTACTTGCTAACACTAAGGAAGATAATATTATCCTTAACTCTTGCGCTGGTATTAATTTCAAGCAGTTCAAGTTATCTTATTGCATTCGAAAATCCCGCTCTCCCAAAGCCAATAGGGCATGATATTGATATGATTTATCAGCCTAATATTAGAATGGAATATGACTTAAATAAAGTCGGCGATGGGTTCTTTGAAATTGCCGTTTCAGGGGTGGTTTTGGATGATCTTGGGGCGGCTTTGCCTGGTGTTTCGATCCTTGTCAAAGGAACGACCACAGGTGTGGTCAGCGATTTGGAGGGAAAGTATTCCCTTGTTGTTCCGAATGAAAACGCCACGCTGATATTCTCTTTTATCGGTTTTCAGACGCAGGAGGTACAGGTTGGAAATCGAACGGAAATTGATGTTAGGCTGAGTGCCGACACGTCCAATTTGGATGAAGTGGTGGTAATCGGATATGGAACTACCAAGAAATCCGATTTAACGGGCTCCGTGATTTCGGCTCCCTTGAAGAATTTTGAGGAATCACCCAATACCAATATCCTCCAAGCCTTAAGCGGTTCGACACCTGGTGTAAATATAGGGCAGGTAGCAAAGGCTGGAGAAGACCCTTCCATCGAAATCCGTGGGCAGACTTCGCTGAATGGTAACCAACAACCGCTGATTGTACTCGACGGGATTTTTTACCGGGGCAGGATTTCAGATCTCAATCCAAAGGATATCCAGTCAATAGATGTGCTGAAAGATGCAAGCAGTAAAGCCATTTATGGCGCACAGGCAGCAAATGGAGTCATCATCATCACGACCAAGACCGGAAGACAGGCACAAAAACCAGTCATCAGTTACTCGGGCTTTGTGGCTACACAGACACCGTCGACGCAACTCAAGCCACTTGGAAGAGAGGATTATTTGAAAAGTGCCAGAGATGTTGACTGGCAAAGAGGGTACCTCGCGCCTGACTACCTCACCGAAGATCCCGATTGGACGCTTCAGAACAATACCGGTTTTTTTCCTCCACTAATCGAAGGATTGAATAACGGCACCGATTACAATTGGTATGAGGAAGTAACTGATCCGGGATATATCGTCGACCATCAGATCAGTATCCGGGGCAACTCGGATAAGACTTCTTATTTCATCTCGGGAGGCTATACAGACCAGACTGGCTGGATGCTCAACGATAAGTTCAACCGGGTTACTGGCCGAATTAACCTGGATACGGATATCACAGAATGGCTAAAAATCGGGGTTAACACTTTCGGTTCGTTTACCGACTATTCCGGAGACAGCCCTGACTTTAATGTACTGCCTACCATGAGTCCATTGGTGACTCCCTATAATGAAAATGGGGAGTTTATTATCAATCCTTTGGGGGATTTCAGGCTAAATCCTTTTTTGATCGCCCAAGCAGACAACCGGGATTTGAGAAACAATATATCCGGGATCCTGTATGCTGATGTGAAAATCCCTCCTATTGAAGGACTTTCCTATCGACTTAACTTCGGCAACAACTATAGATGGTCAAATTTCAGTACCTCGAATCCCTACGACGGAGGTTTGGCTGGAAGAGCCCAAAAGAACAATAGCTGGACCAACGATGTGTTGTTCGACAATATCCTCACCTACACCAAAGAAATCAACGGCGACCACAGGATAACCCTGACGGGATTGTATGGTATGAACAAAGTCAAGTATGATGAAACCAGAGCCGTTGGTGTCGACTACTCCAATTTGATTTTGTCCTACAACAGCCTTCAGCAGGCCCTGATCCAGCGAATCGGGTCAAGCGCCTGGGAAGAAAGCTTCCTCTATCAGATGGGAAGATTAAGCTATGACTTTAAACGGAAATACCTTTTGACGGCTACCATAAGGAGAGATGGCTTCAGCGGTTTTGCGGAGAACAATAAGTTTGGAACCTTTCCCTCGATAGGCTTAGGATGGGTTCTGTCTGAAGAATCATTTCTACGTGATGTGGAAAAGATTGATTTTCTGAAGTTCAGAGCTTCTTATGGAATTACGGGAAATCTGACCAATCGCTATAGTTCATTGGCGACCGTGACCTCCGGACCGGCTTCTCAGTATGTTTTTGAAGATGGTGGATCAACTGTCAATGGACAGCGTATTACCTCTCTTTCCAATCCGGACCTATCCTGGGAAAGGACCTCCGGTACAAATTTTGGATTGGATTTAGACCTGTTCAACAGCCGCGTTTCTGCCAATGTCGACTACTACTTCTCAACAACCAACGATCTCCTTTGGAACTTCGTCCTGCCCAATATCACCGGGTTTTCCAGCATTTCCTCAAATGTGGGAGAGATAGAAAATAGGGGATTGGAGATCGTATTGAACACCCAAGCCATACAGTATTCTGATTTCTCCTGGGATATAGGGGTGAATTTTTCGCGAAATGTGAATGAAGTTGTCAGTCTGATTGGGTTGGACCGAGATGGTGATGGAAGAGAGGATGACCTGATCGCCAATAACTTATTTATCGGGCAGTCCATAGGAACCATCTACAACTATGAAGTGGAAGGTATTTGGCAGATCGGTGATGAAGTGCCAGCAGGTTTTCAGCCGGGCTTATACAAGCTAAGGGATCTGGACGGAGACGGGTCCATCACACCTCAGGGGGATCGTAGAATCTTGGGGAGAACGGAGCCTGCGTACCGATTCGGGATTCAGAATACCCTGCGTTATAACGAGTTTACCCTACGTTTTTTCATCAACTCCGTCCAGGGCGGGGAAGATGGATACCTCGGTCTCAACAATCCCTGGGCGGGTGTCAACTATGGATCAATAGGCACCGCTCAAAGCAGCAATTGGTTTTCAGAAGTGGATTACTGGAGTCCATCCAATCCCGACGCCACGTTCAGAAGGCCGGGGCCTGATGCGGGGATCGCCGGCCAAAGGTATTTTTCGAGAAGCTTTGTAAGACTTCAGGACATATCGCTGTCTTACTCGCTAAAAAGCGAAACCCTCCAACGAATTGGAATGCAAAATTTCAAATTCTATGTCAGTGGAAAAAACCTTCTGACTTTGACGGACTGGGTAGGATGGGATCCGGAAACAGGTCAGGGATTGGGCGCCGAGTCCGGCCAAAGTTTGCCAGTAATGAAAGGATTTTCCGTGGGTCTTGATATTTCTTTCTAATTCTTAAAACGAAACCAAAATGAAAACCTTATTAAAAAATATAAGCATTGCCATCTTATTTTTGGTTGTTCTTACTTCCTGTATGGAGGAGGAATTCCTGAAAGAAGTCCCCCTTGATTTCTACAGCACGGATAACTCCTTTGTGACCTATGAAAATTATCAAGCGGCATTGGTGGATATTTATGCACAGGTCAGGGACATGAAGTTTAATCCAGGGGAAATTGGATATGCCCACCTCTATGGGACCGACATGATGTTTAATGCGAGGAGAACAAGCGACGGCCTCAGATTTGGGAACTATGTCGTTGCGCTCAACCCAACGAGCAGTATTCCGGCATACCATTGGGACAGGCTTTACAAAATCGTCACCAGTGCCAACAGCATCATTGAGCGGCTTGAAGAAAACACGGTTTTGACGGATGAACAGAAGGTCCAGGTTGATGCCGAAGCAAAGTTTTTTAGGGCCTTGGGGTACAGAAATCTGATGTACCTTTTTGGTAGCGTCCCATTGCTTCTCAATGAAGTCACCTCCCCAAAGACTGATTTTACGCGTGCTTCGAGAGAAGAAGTGGTCAATCAAATCGTGTCTGACTTGCAGGTTGCCGCCGCCAATCTTCCCGAAATAAACGAGGTGGAAGATGGACGGATTTCGAACCTTGTTGCTAATCATTATCTGGCTGAATTGTACATAGTTCAGGGAAAATGGGAAGAAGCTATCGCTGCGGCTTCCATAGTTATTGATGACCCTGGTACCGCTTTAATGACATCTCGTTTCGGGTCCCTTGCCAACCAGCCAGGCGATGTATTCTATGATCTTTTCAGAGTGGGTAATCAAAATAGATCCGGTGGAAATACAGAAGCGCTTTGGGTGGCTCAATTTGAAGTGGATATTCTGGGTGGAGTGCTGACCTCTACCGGATTGGGCGGGAATATTTTCGAGCGGGTGCATGCACCGGCAGTTTTTACGCTGACGGATCCTGACGGAAAGACTGCATCTTTGGGGTCCAGATCCAATTTGAATTCCGGAGGCAGAGGCGTTTCTTTTATGAGGCCGACTTCCTATATGGAACAGTTCGTTTGGAAAGAAGATTTCGAAGGGGACATGCGAAACTCTGAGTACAATTATGTCCGGGACTTTATCTATGATGATCCCAGTTCCGCATGGTTTGACTCCAGCGCCGTGAAATACCCGGGCAAAAACCTGGTGGCTGAGAGCTGGAGATGGTATCCATGGATTTCTAAAGTGACTACGCCCGGACAACATCCTGCAAATTTGATTGCCAATCCTGATACGGGATTGCTCACCAATGGTGCGGGATCAACTTATAGCGATCAGTATTACCTGAGATTGGCGGAAACTTACCTGATCAGAGCCGAGGCTTTTCTCGGAAAAGGCGACCTCCAGAGTGCGGCAAACGACATCAATCAATTAAGAACCAGAGCAAACGCAAAACCTGTCTTGGCAGGGGAGGTGACCATAGATTACATTCTGGACGAAAGGGCCAGAGAATTATCTTTTGAAGAAGATCGGAGACTGACACTCGCGAGGCTGAATAAAGTCGTCGAACGCGTAAGAAAATACAATGACCTGAGTGGACCGACAATCTTGGATCATCACGGACTTTGGCCAATTCCAGCCCGCGAAATTGAGGCGAACATCAACGGAAACCTCGAACAGAATCCGGGATATTAACAAAGTATTGGGTTTATGTCAATTATAAAGGGGGGAAGAAATTCTCCCTTTTTTTTAGCTTACCAAATGTTTTCGCTGGTATTGTTGGGGCGTGATTCCTAGTGAATTCTTGAAGACCCGGTTGAAATAGGAGATGTTTTTGAAGCCGCATTCGTAGCCAATCCCGGATATGTTCAAATCCTCATGCAACAGTAGGCGACATGCGTAGCCTATACGAACTTCGTTTAAAAACTGGGTAAAAGTCTTCAAAGTAGTGGATTTAAAATATCGGCAGAAAGCGGTTTCGTTCATGTTGGCGATATCAGCCGCTTCCTTGAGCGTGATGTCCTCCATGAAATTGTTCATAATAAAATCATGGACTTTGTTGATTCGGTTGGAACCTTTCGACTGGTAGGAATCCACAAATCCAACGCTTGAAAGTTTCCGGTATTCCTTCGTCTTTGCAATGAAATACAATATCTGAATGAATTCCAAAAGCTTCTCTCCGCCTTCCATGGCAACCAGCTTTACCAACCGTCCGGAGACAATGTCCCTGGTTTCCCCCAAGATCTGCAAGCCTTGATTGGAATCTTCCAGAAGCTCCTGAACGGAGATCATTTCAGGGAGTGAAAAAAAGTCCTTTCCGGCAAAATCTTTAGTGAATTGGGTCAGAATCAGTTCTGCCTGAATTTCTGGGACACCTTCATAATAGATTTTATCCGATCGCCATACATGGGGGAGGTTGGAACCCACCAATACCAAGTCACCGCTAGAAAAGGATTCAATGCTGTCTCCGATAAACCGGGTTCCACTGCCGTGCAAAACATGTAAAAATTCAAGTTCTGAATGGTTGTGCCAGATATCGTAGGTATGATTCACGCTGAATTTCCCGATATAGAATGACTGCTCAAACGATCGGGTATTTTTCTTCAGAAAAAGCGGTAGCATCGGTTCCTGGATTTGGGTTTCTTGTTGTATTGGTTGAAATATGTCCAATTCTTGCCAAACAATGAAAAATATTCTTTCAAAATGGTAAAATAATACTACTTCTCGCAAAATCCGGAGAATTCCCTTTTCTAAATCCACCCTACTTTAGCAATGCTAACCTCCTGACAGAATTGTGGTAAGGGCGTTACAATTAACCGCTTTCTTGTTTCGATAGACCCAAAATCAATGAAAAACATATTCTTCTTGTTGCTGCTATTTATGGGCAGTAGGCAGCTTTTTGGACAGGCAATAGACACTTCTCCGGACCGGGTATGGACACCCTTAAGAATAGATTTTGAAAAAATAGGAACGATTAAACCACGGTCAACCCATGAAATCAAATCATCCCGAATCACCGTGGGATGTGAAACCATCGACAGGGATTTGGTGATCTGGGACAATTACAAAGGATACTTGGCACCTTTGGGCGTTAAGAAAATACGGCTTCAGGCCGGATGGGCAAAGTGTGAAAAAGTAAAAGGAGAATACGACTGGGAATGGCTTGATGAAATCATCGACTATGCCGCGGCAAACAATCTTGAACCCTGGCTTCAGCCTTCTTATGGAAACCCAATCTATGAAGGCGGAGGGGGAAAAGGCCTGCTCAACTCACTGATGACTTCGCAAGAGGCCTATGAGGCTTGGGACAGATGGGTGGCTGCTCTGGTCACGAGGTATCAGGATCGGGTGACCGAGTGGGAGATATGGAATGAGCCGGATCACCCTATGCAGGAAATCAGTCCTGAGACTACTGCCCAATTAAATATCAGAACAGCTGAAATCATCAAGTCCATCCAACCCGATGCTGAAATCGCGGGATTGGCTTTTGCCTCAAACAGCGATAAAGAATACCTGGATCGGTTTCTGAAAGTCATTTCAGACGAGGGCAAGCTGGATCTTTTCCATTGGATCTCTTACCATAGTTACACGATGCGGCCGGAGGATGCCTACTCTGACAATCGGGTATTCGGACTGAAGAAAGTGATTGATCAATATGATTCTACCCTACTGTTGCGTCAGGGTGAAAACGGTGCGCCTTCCACTTACATTCCAAGTTTTGCTTTGTCCGAATATTATTGGACAGAATACACTCAGGCAAAATACAATATGAGAAGGCTGTTGGGTGATTTGGGAAATAATGTCGAAACATCGGTTTTTACCATAATCGATATTTATTACAAGCCGGTGCTCAATACCAAGGGACTGATTCAATCGGACATTACCCAGGCAGCCGTCCGGCCCAAGGTGGCCTATTATGCCGTGCAAAACCTCGCTTCGATTTTTGACGATGAATTGGTCCTTCAGCCTGATGCCGCCTATGTTTCCAAATCCGATTTTGAAATGTCGGTGCACTGCTACTGGGATTCGGAGAATGAAACACCCCTAGTCGCACTTTGGATGGATGGTCAAGAGGTCACCAATTCCTTTGAAACCCAAAAAGCCGACCTTTCATTTCCGGGCTTGGAGTTTACTGAACCGGTTTGGGTGGATCTGATGACGGGAAAAGTTTTTGAAATTGATGCTTCTAGCTGGTCAAAAACGGAGTCGGGCACAAACTTCCAAATACCACTCTACGATTCTCCGGTACTGATCGCAGAAAAGTCCGGAATTAACTTGCAGTAAACCTAGCTTAGAATATACGCTTAGAATCAGTTTGGGAATAGGCTTTCACGAGCTATTCCTTCCCACACCCAATACCTAAATCCTTGATGGAGAAGTTACAAGCCTTAGATTACTATTCGTTTTTGATTTACATGCTCTTGATGGCGGGGGTAGGAGTGTTTTTTGGATGGTTTGTGAAAGACATCTCCCAGTATTTCAAAGGCGGGAATACCATTCCATGGCTGATTGGTGCAATCAGCAATTACATGGGCTTGTTTAGTTCATTTGTTTTTGTGGCGCATGCGGGCATTGCTTATCAGTATGGGCTGTTTGGAGTCATTATTCTTTGGAGTACGGTTTTTCCCTGTCTTATCGCCGCTAAATTTCTTGGTAAAAGATGGCGTAGGTCAGGTATAATTACTCCTGTGGAATACCTCGAAACGAGATTCAATTCCGGTGTCAGGCAGACTTTCAGCTGGATAGGATTGGGCATCAGGTTTTTGGATAATATGGTCAGGTTGTATGCCATCGGTATCTTTATAACCACCGCCACCTCGTTTTCTTTCTTCGAAGCTATTCTGATTTCCGGTTTTGTAATTACCGCATTTACCATAGTTGGCGGGGTGTGGGCAGTGGTGGTGATGGATACGCTGCAGTTTGTGATCCTGATTTTTGCCTCACTCTTGCTGGTTCCCCTTGCTTTGGATGCTGCTGGCGGGCTATCCAATCTGGTGGATAGCCATCCACAACATTTCAATCTGCTCAATGGTCCCAATGCCACGCCATTGTGGATACTGGTTTATTACCTGCTGATCAGTCTGAAGTATAATGCCAATTGGGTGTTTATCCAGCGTTTTTACAGCGTTAAAGATGAGTCTTCCTCCCAAAAGCTGGGATATTTCACGGCGGCTTTGTTTTTTGTTTTTCCCATTTTCTTCCTGATACCTGCCATAGCTGCTCAGGAGATTTTGCCTGGACTCGACAATCCTGAAATGGCCTACGTTGGTGTTGCCGTCAAATTGCTTCCATCGGGATTGATGGGGCTGATGTTGGCAGCCATATTTTCCGCCACCATGTCTTCGCTCAACTCGGAGTTTAATGTCATGTCCGGAGTTTTGACCAGTGATATCTATAAGCGGCTGGTGAAAAGGGACGGTAGTGAACGACATTACATCTGGGTAGCGAGACTGAATATTGTTCTCGTGGGAATCGTGGCCACTACCGGGGCTTTGTTTGTAGGAAGATTGGGAGGGGCTTTTGAAGCCAACAAACTCCTGACTGGGATATTTTCCATCCCTCTTGCCATTCCCCTGATTTTCGGCATTCTTTCCAAAAGGCCAAGACCGATAGGTGCTATTGCCACGGTAGTTGTGGGGATTTTCCTAGGGCTGATTCTCAATGGAATGTCCCGAATAAGTTGGGAAATGGCAACCTTGATTGAAATCACCGTCTGCTTTGCCATATTCTTCGGATCAGGATTTTTTGTCTCCAAAAGCAGGGAATACATTGACCGGGTCAATGCCTTTTTCCTATTGCTGAGGACCCCCTTGACCAAAGATGAAATCCCCGTCATTTCCCCGGATTTTTTGCATGTCTTGTTTTTGGTATTTGTCGCCGCTTTGGCGATAAGCGGGGCATTGATCCTGGGAATGGCTCTCTTTTCCATCGGTACCATGGGTAGTGACATCGCCCTTGTAGGATCGGTTTTCCTTTTGGTGCTTTCTGCCATCCTGTTCTTTTTCTCCAGGAGATTCAAACCTAAAAACAAATCTATAGCATGAGTGAATTCATCCATCCCAACTGGCTGATCAGGAATAAAATAGGAGAACATCTTTTTCATGAGGTGGCTTCCGTTCTGCCTGTAATTGATTATCATAACCATATTAATCCGGGACTTTTGGCTGCCAACAGGAATTTCGAAAATCTGACGGATGTCTGGATTTCCGAGGATCCTTACAAGCATCGTGCAATGCGTATCGCAGGGATTCCCGAAGCCGGGATTACGGGCGTTTCTACGGCAAAAGAAAAGTTTGATAAATGGGCCCAGACACTTCCGAAGACTTTGGGAAATCCGCTTTACCATTGGAGTGCCCTGGAACTGAAACGTGTTTTTGGAATCGATGAATTGTTGACTCCTTCCAACGCCGATAAAATTTGGAACCAATGCAACGAACTTCTACAAAAGGCGCGGTTTTCTCCATCGGGAATTGTGGAAGGTTACGGCACCGAGATGTTGGTGACCTCGGATGATTTGCTTGATGAGCTGAAATCCCATCAGGAGTTAGAGCTTTCCCAACGTTCGTTTAAGGTGCTCCCTTCATTGCGGGCGGATTCGATACTTGATTTCAACAACCCGATATTTCGGGAATGGATCACCTCGCTTTCCGCAAAAACGTCCGTTTCAATTCATTCACTTGAAGATTTTCAGGGCGCTATAAGCCAAAGACTGGATTTCTTCAACGAGAATGGCTGCATCTTTTCGGATCATGCCGTCGATTCTGGCTTCAGGTTTTTTCCCACAGACCAGTCGGAGGCAGCCGGATTGTTTAACTCCCTGCTTACCGGAGATTTACTGGAACCCAAAAGCCTACTAAAGCTCAGATCTTGTCTGATGCATTTTCTGGGTCTGGAATACGCACGCAGGGGTTGGATCATGCAGCTGCACATCGGTGCCCAGCGCCAGACCAGTGTCCGTCTACGCCATTTGGCTGGGGCTGCGGGAGGATTTGCCAGTATAGGCAAAGCCTGTGACATCAATTCAATCGCACTTTTCTTGAATGGCATGGAGCAAGTTGGGTTACTGCCTGAAACGATACTGTATACGCTCAATCCTGCGGATAATGCCGCGCTGGCAAGTCTTACTGGTTCCTTTGCCGAGGATGGTGTGGTAGGGAAGATCCAGTTTGGCCCTGCTTGGTGGTACAACGACCATTACGCCGGAATCCGAAAACATCTCAACGACATTTCAGCCTACGGCCTTCTCAGCACCTTTATCGGTATGACTACCGATTCGAGAAGTATTCTTTCGCTCTCCCGTCATGAGTACTTCCGGCGAATTCTTTGTGATCAGATCGGGGCATGGGTAGGGGAGGGAAAGCTTCCTGATGACCGCGAATTGCTTACCCAACTGATTGCGGATATCTCCTACAACAACATTAAAAACAGAGTCCAAAACAGAAAAACTATATGGCAGTCCTAGACAAAAACAAAAAGATCGCAGTAGTGACAGGTGCGGGTGGGACCTTGTGTTCTGCCATGGCTCTTGCTTTGGCGCAGCAGGGAATCGCAGTAGCCTTGTTGGGAAGGGATTTGGGAAAGCTGGAAGATGTAAGGGAAAAGATACTTCTCAATGAAGGCTTTGCGATTGCCATTAGCACGGATGTGACCAGTGAACGTGAAGTTTTGGCCGCCAATGATCTGATCCTAAGGCAGATGGGCGTGCCAAGTATACTTATCAACGGAGCAGGGGGAAATCAAGCTGCTGCGGTGACTGACTCCACTACCTATGAACCTGAGGAATTGACCGAAGAAACGGAGAGGACCCGGGGCTTTCTGAATATGGATCTAAGGGCTTTTGAATCGGTCCTCCAGACCAACACCATGGGGACGGTGATCCCCTGTCAGATTTTCGGAAAGGAAATGGCGAAAAAAGGTGGAGGCGCGATCATCAATATCGCCTCGATGAACAGCTTTCGCCCATTATCGAGGGTGGGAGCTTACGGGATGGCCAAAGCCGGCATCGCCAATTTTACGCAATGGCTGGCTTCTTATTTAGCTCCCGCAAATATCCGTGTCAATGCCATAGCACCGGGATTTTTTGTCAATGACCGAAGTAGGAGAATTCTGTTTACCGAGGATGGTTCCTATTCCGAGAGAGGAAACAGCATTTTACGGCAGACGCCTTTGAAGCGCTTTGGTGATGCAAGTGAACTGATCGGTTGTATGAACTGGCTGGTCAGTGAGGAAAATGCAGGATTTGTAACCGGAACTGTGATTCCGGTTGATGGGGGATTCTTGGCCAATTCCGGGATATGATGAACTGGATTAGACTAACGGGCTTGATTTTGTGGCTTTCCGGATCTGTCTTGGCACAGGAAGGATTTCCTTTGATTGGAAAAATCAAGCCAAGAAACGCCAATGAAATCGAGGCTTCAAACTGGCTGATTGGTTGTGAGACACTAGACCGGGATTTCACTGACTATGATGAATACAAATCCTACCTGAATCCGCTTGGTATCAAGCGCCTAAGGATGCAGGCAGGCTGGGCCAAAACGGAGAAAGTCAAAGGCCAATACGACTGGGCTTGGCTCGATCATATCGTTGACGATGCCAACGCACGAGGACTGGAGCCCTGGCTGCAGTTCTCCTATGGGAATAGCATCTATGAAGGAGGCGGTGGGATTAATCTTGCCGCGGGTGTACCGCATTCGGAGGAGGCCTTGGAAGCGTGGGATCGCTGGGTGGAGGCTTTGGTCATGCGATACAAGGATAAAGTAATCAACTGGGAAATCTGGAATGAACCCAACTTCGGCGACAACCTGGAAAACACCGCTGAAAAAGCAGCCGCTTTGAATAGCAGGACAATAAAGATTGTCAAACGAATTCAGCCGGAATCCATTGTTTCGGGCTTGGCTTTCGGACACATTGACCTGGAATACGCGGACCGGTTTTTTATGGCCCTTGATCAAGCCGGTACGCTTTCCCTTTTTGACAATATGACTTACCATGACTATGTCTATAATCCTGACGAACACTACCCCAAAGTCATGCGCTTGAAGGATATTCTGGAAAAATACAATACCGTGATTAAGTTGAGACAAGGTGAAAACGGTGCACCGTCGTCTGGGGGATTTGGCCGGGGTGCGATAGGGGATTACGACTGGACGGAACTTTCTCAGGCAAAATGGAATACCAGAAGGATGTTGGGGGATCTCGGACACGATGTCGAATCGAGTGTGTTTTCCATTATTGACATGGCTTATACCGCCGGCCCGATAAAGCGACTCAATGTCAAGGGGCTAATCATGTCCGATTCTACCAAGAAGGCTATCCGGCCAAAGATGGCCTACTACGCAGTCCAGCACGTTGCTGCAATCTTTGATAATTCTCTGGAGCGAATCGTAAATATCAAACAGACGCATAACCGAAATTATGTGCCTGAAAGCAAACTGGATATTGCTGTTACAAAGGGGACCGACCGATCATTTGCCATCTATGGCTACAGACATGTCGATTCTGACTTGCAACTCTACACGATCTGGAACAGCGATCAGATACCGAACAATAGTATGGAGAAAAGGGAACTGGACTTCAGCTTCGCCAACGGCCACTTCCTTGACCCGGTGTATGTCGACATCATCTCTGGTGATGTCCATGAAATCCCCAAGGAAAATTGGAGTAGGGAAGGGGAAAAGTTTGTGTTCAAAAATATTCCAGTCTTTGACGGCCCGATTCTGATCGCCGACAAAAGCCTGATCCCAATCATGCAAAATTGATTATTCAACCAAAAAACAGAAAATTATGAGCGTCGAAAACTATAGAAAGGAAGTGGGGATGATGAATCTTGAGAAGCTGATCGAAGTCCGAGAAACCATTTCGAGCGTATCGTTTCCCGTTTCGGATGAAGAGTTGCTTTCCCGATATGAAAAGATTTATACGGGAGCCATCAATGATGTCCTGAGGGAGTTTACGCTGCTTGATCAGGCTCTTCCCATACGCATCAAAGCTTTGAGGGAATATCGTACGGTAGCGGGTTTTGCTTTTACCGTCAAGAGTTCCACCAGTACCCGTGTCAGTGGAGAGATGGAGTTTCGGACCAAGATGCTCGATGAAATGCATCCCAATGCTTTTGTGATCTATGACACCAGCGGCGATGAAGAATCCACTTCTTGGGGAGGCGTCATGACAGCGACTGCCAAGGGGAAGGGCGTAAAAGCAGCATGTATTGACGGGGGAATCCGCGATACCCATCAGATTTTGGAAGCTGATTTCCCGGTTTTTTACAAATACAGATCTTCTAACGGAAGTTTGGGAAGATGTCTGATCACCGACTATCAGGTTCCCATCCAAATAGGAAAGTGTTTTATCAAACCGGGAGATGTCGTCATGGGCGACGTGGACGGAGTTTTGGTCGTGCCAAGGGGAATCGCCTATGATGTGCTGGTAAGGGCGGAAGAAATCAAGGAGAATGAGAAGAAGATCTTTGGGTGGGTGAATGAAGGGCAGACCGCTCAGGAGATATCGGACAAAGGCGGCTATTTTTGAGATAACGGTATGAAGTTTTCAATGCTATTACCGGCAAAAATCGACGAGAAAAAGTGGACACTTGCCAAGCAGATTGGTGTGGATTATGCCATCACCAAAGCAGCTCCGGAGTTGACAGGTGAATTGCCTCCCTATGATTTTGGGACATTAAAAACGATCAAGACCAACTTCCAAAACCAAGGCCTTCAATTGATCGGCTTGGAGGGAGACCAGTTTGACATGTCCTCGATTAAGCTTGGCCTACCGGACCGGGATCAATGGATTGAGAAGTACATCCTTATGCTTCAAAACATGGGTAAGTTGGAGATTCCCCTGCTCTGCTACAATTTCATGGCAAGTATTGGATGGTTTCGTACCCGTGTTGATATTCTGGAGCGGGGAGGAGCGCTGGTAAGTGGTTTTTACTCGGAGGATGTAGCCGGTCAGCTGGTAGAAGAACGTCTTCGGGTATCTGAAGAAAAACTCTGGGACAACCTTTTTTATTTTTTGGACGCGGTATTACCGGAAGCTAAATCGGCAGGGGTTAAAATGGCCCTTCATCCGGATGACCCTCCCGTCAGTCCTTTGAAAGGTGTCGCGAGGATTCTGACCTCCGCATTGGCTTTTGAAACGGTGTGGGACAAATTTCCATCGGAAAGTAACGCCATCACCTTTTGCCAGGCCTCTTTTCTTTCGATGGGTGAAAATGTTGCAGAGCTGGCTGAAAGATGGCTTGCTCAGGATCGAATTGCTTTTTTACACATCAGGGACATAGCAGGCGACAAAAACAGTTTCAGAGAAACCTTTCATGATAATGGGCCAACGGACATGGTCAAGATGTTCCGCATTTATGGAAAAGGTGGATTTACCGGTCCAATAAGGCCTGACCACGCACCGGCTATGTATGGTGAAACACAGCACTCCTTCGGGGGAAGCACTACCGTGGGCTACGAAATAACAGGGAAAATTTTTGCGGTCGGATATATGAGAGGGATTTTGGAGGCGGTCAAAACTGAGGGTTAAGAATATCCTCAAAGTTCTTGTTTGACTTCAGTTATTAAAATCCCTTTCCCATTTTAATTGCCTATTTGGTTCCAAGCCTTTCATTTTTGGCTTCAAGTATTAATTCTTTGATCGCAACCTGATCGATGTCTGCTATTTGTTTAATTTTCAAATGACGAAGAAGTGCGCCAGAACCCTTGAGAAGCCTGTTTTTGTCAGACAAAATCGCTCCTCTAAAGAAACCGAGATTGACACTGTCCTTGAAAGGTGCGATGTAAATAATCAGGTCTTTATCGGATCTGCTCTCCCCGGTTCCATAGCTTACATTTTTCCAACCTTCATACAGGATTTCCTCGGCATCAGGAAGAAGTTCCAAGGCTAATTTCCTTACCTGGAGAAAAATATCCTGAACTTTTGGATCATATTGATTTATAAATTCTTCAATAGTCACAACGATCTGTTTTTATCATTTTAATAGCGTCAATTTCCGTTCCCGATCAAATAGCTGATATTATATCTTAATTATTTCCAGCAGCTCTCCCTCATATTCCTTCAAAAGCTCAATTTCAAAACCCTTGGTGGCAAGATCATTTCCCGTCATGTCAGCTATAGGTTTGCCATCATGGGTCAGTATTTGATATACTGCTGTGGGGTCAAGGTATTTGACCAAAACTCGCCTTTTAGAGTCTACAGAACCATGTCTGAAAACCCCGACGATTCCCCCGCTTTTTGTTTCGGTATTGATCCGCTGAAATCCATCCCATTGTCCCTCCATTGGCTCACCAAATCCATATAAATCCTGTCTATAGCTCATAATTCCATGTTTTTCTTCCATGGCTTGTAGCCAATCCGCATAAGCTCGATACTTTTTGAGATCTTCCAAATTCAATTGTCTCGGATCTCCCAGCATGATTGGTAGTGCCCCTGCAATGGACTTAATGTGCATTTCCCAACCCTTGTCCTGCATTTGTGGATTACCGATGACCAAAGCTGTTGCAGGCATTGCTGGAGATCTCCACCAAGCCATGTTTCTGACCCGCATGTCTGTTTTTTCGCCATTTGTACCTTCAAAGTTGGACATCCAGTTGCCTTCTGCATGCTTGAGCATCGCAAAATCAATAAGCTGTAAACCTCCCATCGCCTCAAAAGTGCAATCAATGAACAAGTCAGGCTTTGCAGCATGCAGTTCGTCGAAAAGCTCCCACATCCGCTCATAGTTTGTGTACATGGATTCATGATGGTCCCCGTGATGGTCATGGTCTGTTGCATGGCAGCCTGAGATTTCGGGGTTAAAAACATAGGCACTCGTTACCACGGCAAAGTCAAGTTTGAGGTATTCCAGACCATAATCCAAGCTCAATTCCAACAGGATATCCTTAATGTAATCCTTCCAGCCTGTGCTGAAGCAGGCGGACCTGATTTCTGAATTATCATCTTCGACATGTAGATTGCTAAATTCACCGTCCTTTCCTTTCACAAACCACTCCGGATGCTCATGGTAAACTTTGCTGTCAGGCGCTGCGCTGCCTACACTGATCCACAATCCAGGTTTCATACCCAGCGATTTGATGTAGTCAAAAACAGGCTTGAGCCCATTTGGGAATTTGGTTTTGTCTACTCCCCAATCTCCGTAATTGTTTTGCCAGCCATCATCGATCACATACTCCTTCATCCCGGCAGCAGCGGCCGCATCGGCCAATTCCATGATCAGCTTTTCATTGATGTCCTTTTTGAAGGGATTCCAGGTGTTGTACACAAAAGTTGGTTTTTCTTTCAATTCCGAAAGCCTGATTCCCATATGTTTCCTTACAAAATCCGGAACTGTTAAATTGAGAATATCATGGGGTTCTCTTTGGTTATTGTAAACCATGGTGAATACTTGTGGCGTTTCAAAAGACTCTTGGGGTTTGATCCATTTCCGGAATGGGAATCTGGCATTTTTGTGCGTAAGTCCTGCGGATATTTCAGGGGATTCCCAAAAAACCGATGTTCTTTTCAATACTCCCGTGGCTTCATTTCCAATTAGGATTCCCGCTTCCCAATCCATATTGTGCACGATCAGCAAGGCATCCTGCATATTTCCTTCATAAGAGCCAATAGATCTTCGCCGGCCATAATCACTGAAAATCCAACTAAAAGTCGATGGTTGATAAGCCGTGACCGAAAATCGTTCCACATCGACAGCTTCCAAGGCTGATTCATCAATGCCCAGATTTGTTACAATCAGGCTTTTTCTGATGACAGGGAGGTTGGGGTAGAGAAGGAACTTGATAGCAACCTGAAGTTTACCATCGCCGCTTTGAAGAGAAACTACAGCACCATTTCCTTCAAGCGAATCTTTGGCTGCTTCGATATTGAGCAGTTTCCAATCGCTCTTTCCAGAATATTTTTCACCCCCAAATTCAAATTGAAAATCAAGATTGTTTGAAGTGAAATAGGAGAATTTCCCTTCAAGGGGTTTATAGGATGTAGTGATAAAATTTCCTCTGCTGGATGGGAGGGCAATAGTTCTCTCGACCACACCATTGTTCAAAATCAATTCACTATCAGTCCATTTGGCGAATTGAGCTCTGGATTCAAGGCAAAAAAAGAAGGCTATAAAAATGATTGGCAAAAGCTTTTTCATTTTACGGAGGGTTAATATTTAAAATTCTGTTTCCGTTGAAGTATCCACACTAAACAGATGGGAATATCGTTTTTTGAATAAATTCATCATCCACACATTTACGTCCCATTGAGAGGCTAGTGGCTCGCCACTTTCAGGATGATTTATCAGATAGGGAGGAGCGCCGAACTCCGGTGTCACGGTGAAGAATTCCTTTTCTTTGTTCACCTTGATTAGTCGATCCCACCACTCTAAATGGAAGTTTAAAGCCGATCCCCAATCCGGAACACGAGGGTCTGGCACCTGAGGACCTTCGGTATATCCAACTCTTGCATGAAGATGTGCTGTTGATCCAATGGCTTTATTCACAGCCTCTTTTTGATCCTGCAAGAATGATTCAGCTGTCACACACCAATGGGAAATGTCCAGTGTGATTTTCAGATCAGGTAGTCGGTCTAGGTATTCTTTGGTAATGTGGGCTGCAAAACTCCATTTGCCCCGATGGGTTTCATGGATTATGGGAACACCTGTTTCTATTGCGATTTCATTTGCCAAATTGAACAATTCACAATTTTGGTCAAAAGTATAATAGTCCTTACCGGTCTGGGAATTAATGAACAGGGGATTTGTGGAGGCCAGATTTCGGAGTCGCTTTTCAAAATTATGACGATGAAGTTTCGGATCCTTATCCACTGTTTCCCAATGTTGCGCGATGAGTTTCAGCCCCAATGAATCAATGAGTTTAGCCTTTTCATTTCTTTCTTTTTCGTTCAAAGGAAAACTCATTTCAACCCCATCGTATCCTGCATTTTTCGCCTGCTGCAGAAACTGCTCAAAAGGCATGGTTTCAGAACCCCAAAGCGGACAGAAATACAGCAAATTCATAAGTATTGGTAATTGAGGATTTTCATGATATGTGTTTTTTGATTAACTGAATCTCAATCTCTTCAAGGGACTTTCCTTTGGTTTCAGGAATGTTCTTTTTCACAAAAAGAAAATAGACAAAACAAATCCCCGCATGGATGGCGAAGGTCCCAAATAATCCAAACTGTGACTTCAATATCGGAAAAGAGGCTGTGGTAAAGAAGTTGGCAATCCAAAGACACAAAGTTGCCAAGGCCATGGAGTTGCTTCTGATACGATTGGGAAAAATTTCCGATAGAATTACCCAAGTCACTGGACCCAGAGTGGCGGAATAAATGCCAATGAATCCCAAAACAAAGATTAAAATCAGCAAACCCGGAGCTTCTATAAAAAAGCAAAATGCCAATGCCAGCGCGTCGAGACAAAGCAAAACTGAACCGTAAAGAAGCAGTTTCCTTCTTCCGATTTTATCGATGAAATAGATGGCAAAAAAGGTGAAAATGAAATTAACCAGTCCGATGATTACCGATTGAAAAAATGCTGCCTCAGTAGCCACACCAGCCTGCTGGAAAATGACCGGAGCAAAGGAAAAAATCGAATTTTGCCCTCCAGCTTGTGAGAATATGGCAACCATGGCTCCAATGAATACGATGTGTCTCACATCCATTTTGAAAAGGTCAGCAAGGCTTTCCCTTACCTCTGACAAAAAGCTGTTTTGTATGTTGCGTGCCTCGGTTTCCCCATATTCCTTTCCCCCGATTTTGGATAACACTGCTTGGGCTCTGGTAGGAATACCCTTCTTAATAAGCCATCTTGGGCTTTCTGGAATGAGAAATAGCCCAAAGAAAAACAGGGTCGCAGGGACTGTCTGTGAGGAAAACATCCAGCGCCAGTTGTTGATTCCGGTATCCAGAAGAAGGTAATTGGAAAAATAAGCCAGCAATAATCCGGATACAATTGCGAGTTGGTAAAATGAAACCAGTCGACCCCGCATCGGGGCAGGAGCCACCTCTGCGATATACATAGGACAGACCAAGGCCGCTATCCCCACTGCTATTCCGCTTGACAATCTCGCAATGATAAACCAAGTAAAATCACCTGCCCAGCCTGTCGCTACTCCGGTGACTGCGAAAAGAAATGCACAGAATAGCAGTACTTTTTTTCTTCCTATGGCGGCACTGAGTTTTCCTGCTGCCAAAGCTCCAACTGCAGCACCCAGATTGATGCAACCTACTGCCCATCCGGTAGCGGCTTCGCTGAGTCCGAAATGCTCTGTAAAAAATGGGACTGTACCAGAAATGATGACTAAGTCAAATCCAAACAGGATTCCTCCCAAGGCTACAACTGCGCTGATTAGGTAAACAAATTTCCGGTTATACTTGATTTTTGTTTCTGGGTAGACTTGAGAATGCGATAGTATGATTGCCATTTATGAAGCGAAGGTTATTTGATAGTTAGAGGCTGTCGATTAAGAACGGTGTGTCACATTGAGATTAGTTGAAATGTAGTTCTCCTAAACTGAAATGGCCTTCGTACTGCCCACTTACCATGGTCAGGTGCTCAGGCTGGTACCGAATTGCATTTTGAGACAGCCTCTCTATTTTTTGGGTTTACTTAAGTACTGAAAGCAAATGTTAGTAAGACTTTTAGGAGGATTTTACCTCTTTTTCCCATCCGGTTTCTTTCAGGGCAGGGTCATTTTCCTTTTTCAAAAAGTCAGCTGAAGAAAGCGAATCTGTCTCCCAAGTCAGAATCGCCTCATCAGGCACTACGTCCACGGGAGTTTTCCAGGAAGTCGAGGTTTCGTTGTATGCCAGGTTAGACTGGGAACTGTAGCAGGAAATGATGGACCATCTCGGATAGTCCGAGAGATTGGCTTCTGATCTGTGAAGCAGGTTACTATGGAAAAACAAGGCATCTCCAGGCTGGATTTCGCAATAAACCAACTCCATCGTTTTGAGTGCATTTTCGACCATTACCAAGTCAGCCCCGACTTGCTCCCCTGAAAAACCATGATTTACCCTACCTAATTTATGAGATCCTTTGATGACCTGAAGGCATCCGTTTTCTTTAGTAGCTTCTGTTAGTGCCACCATGACGCTGATTAGTTGGTCTGGAAACATAAACTGGTTTTTGTACCAGTATCCATAGTCCTGATGCCATTCCCATGCACCGCCGACTTTTGGCTCTTTTTGCATGAGTTTGGAATGAAAGTGGCAAACCGGTGCATCACTGTCCAGCAATTGAGCTACGGAATTGACCATTTTCTGACTTCTGGTCAAATAACCAAACACATCATTTCCAGGCTTAAACCAGAGTGAAAGCTTTGTCTTCTTTCCGGAAAGATCATTAAGGTCGAGCGCATTTTTCCTCATTGCATCGTCCTCAATTGCTGTACGATACATTTTTGTGACTTCCTCTTTTGAACAAAAACCTTTGATCAGGATATAACCATCTCTGTTGAAATCAAGTACTTGGGCTGCTGTTAGTTTGGGATCGTTCATAGTTCCTTATTTAATAAAGGAAAATTACCGTTCATCCTTCAGGGGCACTACATTGTTTTTGCTTTAAAATGATACTTTTTATTCATCATATTCTTATTTTTGGCTTGATCCATATCAAAATAAGTAGATTTTGAAAGCCGTATTAGAGCATTTACCTCCAGAACCTGAGGAATCCTTTGTGGTCAAGGCTTTTGAATATCCTTTTTTCCCAACTCCATGGCATTTTCATCCCGAGTACGAAATTGTCCTGGTACAGGAGAGCTCCGGAAAGCGTTTTATCGGGGACTCGATTTCCGATTTTTATGCAGGTGATTTGGCATTCATTGGACCAGATCTTCCTCATTTATACCGGAATGATGATTCCTATTACGAAAATGATAAAGCAAGTTCAAAAGCTGCAAAATCCATTGTGGTTCACTTTCTTGAAAAATCCCTCGGCCCAAATTTTCACACGCTTCCGGAAGCCAAGAATATCAATATCCTGTTTGCCAGATCCCAACTTGGATTGGACATTCATGGTCACACCAAAACGGAATGCATTGAAATGCTTCAAAAGATGCTTTCACTCAAAGGTTTGCCACGCTGGATAAAACTGATTGAAATTCTGCTATTGCTATCCGAATCCACAGAACTCACACCCATTTCCCAGTCTTATATGGTGGGGAAAAATGAAGCTGAATCTGTCCGGATGAACAGGATTTTTGAATTTGTCATGCACAATTTCAAAAATGAAATCTGCATCGGTGAAGTGGCTGATCTGGTGAATCTATCTCCCAATTCTTTTTCAAGGTATTTTAGTCAGCGGACCCGAAAGTCCTTTATCAATTTCGTCAATGAAGTGAGGCTTAACCATGCGACCAAACTACTTCAGGAGAATACCAAAAGTGTGGCAGAGATCTGTTTTGAATGCGGATTTAATAATCTTTCCAATTTCAACCGTCAATTCAAGAACAAATACCAGATTAATCCTTTGGCTTACAATAGGCAATTTCACAAGTAATTTATTTCTAGAAGCTGAAAGAAATAAAATGCCCGAATTGAAATTCAATCCGGGCAAGTTGGTAAATAACCCATTAACTATCTATTTGATCTCATAAATCCTGAGTGAGATTAAGGTTGTTTTATGCTGGTTTTAAAACTCAAAAGCTCCTAAATCCCATGTGTCCGCTCCTCTGTTTTTGCCATTGAAATCCGTGGTAAATAGCGGCGAACCATCAGGTAATTTGAATGGGACTCCTTTTCCAATGGCTGGGGATGCTGCCTGAAGGCTGAAATCCTTGGCGCCAATAGTTGAAAACAATGGATCTGCCTGTACATCAGCGGCAGTCAAATTTGCCTGACTGAAATTGTTTTCTCCACCAGCCCAACCTGGCTTGAAATCAAAATAGAGATTATTGGAGATTACATGTGGTGCTGCAATGTTATGAAAAATGGAGAATCTATAATTGGCCGTCTTGTTATAGAAGATGTTGTTTACAATTTGAATATTTTCATTCAGCCCATTTTGGCTGAAGTTTGCAATATCTCCAGCAAAACCTGCTTGGCCATTGTTATATAAAGTGTTGTTTACAATATAGATATTGCTAAATCTTCCATTTCCGATGTTCTGAAAAAGTACACCGGATCTCGTGTTCTCCGACAATAAATTGTTGTATAAATAAGTATCTTTCAAATGTCCTCCCAGTTCTCCTGCCACGGACAACCCGCCACCGCTTCGTTCTACTTTGTTGCTGTATACACGGATATTATAAGATTCATGACTACCTGCGTCCACATAGATGCCCACACGTGCAATATCGTGGATGTAATTGTAGGAAATCTCTCCGTTGAAGCATCCGCCTTTGGCATCAATTCCTTCGCCACCTTCACCTTGGAGAGGCACATCCCATATCTCATTGTGGCTAATCAGGAAATTGTCAGTTCTTCCTACTGTGATACACTCTTGGGTTCCATTCCCGGCCGCATCTCTTTCCTGGCCTTGACAGGCTCTTCGAATCTTGTTGTTTGTGATTTCAATAAATGAGGATACTCTGGCGTAGATTCCGGAGGCAATAGTATTGTCTGTAGAAAGGCTGTCAAACTTGATGTGCTTAGTCTGATCAGCACTGAACCCATACCACACACCGTTAGTAGCTGAAAGACCTTTTATAGTAATATGTTCAGCATCAGTGATTTTCAACAGACTTTCCCATTGAGAACCTTCATTTTTTCCATCGAGAATTACTGTCTGACCCGGAATATTTCTGATCAAGGTTGGCTTTTGGGCAGTTCCGCTAGCCGAACCGGTAATTGAAACCTTTTCGTAATAGGTGCCTCCTGCGATTAGGACAGTATCACCTCCAGAGATGTTATCCACGGCTTTTTGAATGGTTTTCCAAGGGGTCAAAGGGTTGTTTGCCTGTTTTGGAGTTCTGCTGTCGTCGCCATCAGGCGAAACAAAAAATCGCGTTGAAGTAAGTTTTGCTCCACCCACCCCTGGCGGTATCTTGTCAAAGTCCGGAAAATAAGAACACGCGGAAAATAGTAAGGCAAATAAAATAATGGCTGTGAATTGTTTGTTGATTTGCATAGTGCAAGTTGTTTTAGGTTATTGATAGATTGAATATTCTTTTGGATTTTTGGTTAGAGGGCATAGTTATCCCATCTATTAATTGTTATTTAATTTTTAAAGTAAGAGATAGATGAAAAATAAAATCGATTAAATGATTTTAGTAGGTGGCTTTCTTGAGTCTGTTGTAAAGTGATTGGCTATTTGTTTTGTCAAAAATTCGGAATATAATCTTGTGCAGAACTTTCTGCATTAGTTCTTTTGATTATCATAAACAATCACGAACTCCACGCTTGCATTTTTGTTGAGATGGATCTCTTTTTTGCAAATACTTCCTTCAGAATCTGTAAGAGTCAATTCATACTTTCCGAAAAATCCCCTGAAGTCCACTTGGCCATTTTGATCAGATGTTAATTGTAGCCCTTTTGTCATCCAATCTTCTTTGATCAATTTTTTCAACCGGTGGTAGACTGGCTTTGGATTGAAATCCCGATCGATTAATCCCCCGCTTTTTAGCCAAATGAACCGATCGGACAATCCCCACCAATGGATGGAAGCCATGGCAGGATGGCCAAACGCCAGTGTATAAAACTGTTCGGCAAATTCTGCCTGGGCTTCTTCAGTCCAAACCCCTTCTCTCCATCCCGTGATTGTTTTTCCGGAAGACTGGGGCGTGAATTCGGTAATGTGGAGAGGTAAACCTAGCTCCTGGAATTTATCAAAAGTTGCAACAAGCTCTACTGGGGAAAACCACATTTCCCTCGGTTCATGCCCCTGAATGCCAATCCCGGTGACCGGAACTTCTCTTTGAAGTAATTCCGTGATGAGGTTAAAATACTTCTCCCTGATCTCCGGTTTGGCAATGGTATAGAACTCGTTGATTATAAAATCACCATCAGGATTTGCTTCATAGGCCCAGCGATAGGAATTTTCTACCCAAGGGATAGTCTGATTCAGGGTGATTCCATCCACCTTATACCTGATCCCATCGTCGATTTTATTCTGACCTCCGACTGTGTCCAGCAGTGCCAATTCCCAGGGAATTGTTGTGACCGGTTCATTGATAACATCCCATGAAGTGATTTGATCCCGGAATCCACCCACCAGATTTTTGATCCGGGCTTCATAGAGTTGAGTGGCTTCCTCGGGAGAATAGTGATACAACCATTCTGGAGTACCCGCATCGTGGGTCCAGCCAAGGGTATGTCCCTTAGGAACCACGCCACTTGCAAAACACCAGTCCAGCTTTTCCTGAAGTTTTTCCCACTCCGGTTTTCCTTGCTGAGGTTCGTAGGGAGCCCACTTTACAGTCAATTCGGTGAAATTGAAAAGCCCGGTAAACATCTCGGTGAACTTGGTACGCTCTGAATCAGTCAATTCAGGACGGAATACTTCCTCGCTCAAATTTCCAAACAGAAAATCGTGCGAAATCTGATTGATTTCGATTTTCATATTGCTTTCAGGTTCGCCTTGTGCATTCAGCACAGTAATCTGAGCATTTCCTTTCCTGTGTTTTTCAATATTGGACTTGGCTTCCAACAACAGCTTTTCTTCGATTTGTCTTTTGTTCTCCTCCTGAGAAAAACAAAGAAGTGCCGGCACAAAACATATCAGGAACATAACTCCGGTTCTCGCTTTAAGAACCGGATTTATCCTTTTACTTTCATCAATGACAAGGTTCTCAGTTCTTGAATTTTTACCGGTGAAAAGTCTACCCATCACACTAACTCGTCAACACTTTCCACCCGTTGTTTGTAGATATCGCTTACCTGGTCCATCCCTTTCTTTAGGTATCCTTGAGCAGTTGGATATTCCGTCCAGATGTTTCGAAGTGAATCTGTAATCTGATTTCCGGTGGTTTCTTCGATTTCGAAAATCCAGTCGTTGAAACCCAAATCGTAGTACATATTTCCTTTGATTGTATCTTCCGGCTGCCGGAGGTAGAAGAAAGGTGTTCCGTTTACAGCTGCGATGATAGGGGAGTGGCATTCGAAACTCAGGACTGCCAGTGCTTTTTCGTAAACTGATGCTGCCTCGTCGGGAAACCAATAGCCTCGTTTTACCACATGGGGTTTTATTTCTTCCGGTAGCGGATCGATCAGCAACTCATCCATGATGTCCACTTGGTAGGTCATCTCCGGGCAAACCAGGATTTTATTTCCCGTCTCCTTGACATAGGCAATCATAGCCGCCCGGAGCTTGGCATGATCTTCTTCCTTCTTAGCGGCATTGACAGTCTCGACTTCCTTGATTTTTTCATCAGTCCAGCCGTTGTTGTTAGCGTTAAATTGATGGTAGGGGGTGTAGCGCAGCCTGGGAATCACGCAAATGAATTTTTTCTCTTCCAGACCTTTTTCGGACATGAAGTTGCCAGCCAGTGAGTCATTCTTGATATCCATGAAAAAGGTGGCATCGGGCGCAAACTGAATGTGGTCGCCTTCAATTCCCACTTTCTTTAGATGTTCAATGGAAAGTGTTTCCCTGGTATAAATGAAGCTTGCCTTTTTGAGAATACTTTGGTGGTACTCGCTCGGACTTTGAAGTGTGGTGCCAAAAACGCCAAAAGGTTTATCGGTATTTTTCATCCAAAATGCCAGATTATCAGCGCCTACCAATAGCGGGCCAGATCCGTGAACCATCAAATCGGCCTGTTGTAAAGCGTCTAAAATTTCCGGATTGTCCACGTTTTTATCCTGGTCCACACTTCCGTAAAGAATTTCCACTTTTGGGAAATTCTTCTTCAGGAGTTCCCCGACCTCGGTTCCTTTGCTTCTTTTCCAAAGAATGATTTTTGCTTCAGGCAGGTAGGTTTGGAAAACATTCAATAGGCCCGGGGTATGGGCGATATCACCGATGTTGACGTCTTGCCAGCCGGATACCAGCAAGATGGTTTTGGCGGATTTTACTTTCTGCGAAAAACCGGAAAAGGGATTAATGATACCGGCCAAAACCACTAGTCCGGCGTTTTTTATAAGTTCTCGTCTGGATAGATTTTTCATGTAGTTTTCAGAATAGAGTAATCAGGCATGCAGCCAGGGCATGCCTGAAAAGTGAAATAAGCGATATTAGGCGCCGGGATAACCTGGATTTTGTGGGATCTCAACCTGATTGTTGGCGTCAATAAATGCCTGGGGGATCGGCCACACCTCGTTAAAAGGCTGTATAGTGCTTTGGGACCTGGCATTGTATTTTTTGGTTCTTTCGTACAGCTTGTTGAGTCTCGTCAATGTTCGTCTTCTCGGTTCCTCTATGATCAACTCCCTGGCTCTTTCGTCCAAAATAAAATCCAGCGTAACGTCCTCTGCAGCGATCGGATACGCATTGGCCCGCTGACGAACCACATTTAGATCTGCAGCTGCGAGAGCTAAATTTCCTTTGTGTAAGTAGGCTTCGGCCCGCAGCAAATAGGTCTCCGCCAAGCGCATTCTGATCTTGTCATTGGAAGTTCTTCCCGAATTGGCTCCTGCGGGATATTCTCCTTCGACCTTCCTGATCATCGGAAAAAACACCCGGAGCGTATCGACGACGATTGTACTGGGACTGCCGTCTGGCTTGGCCGCATAGAGCTTTCCGTCTGATCCCTTGACGGTCTTGTACTCTTGTCCAAAAAGACTGGAGGCAGGATTATTCACAAACCACTTTCTGCGAATGTTGAACTGGGAGTTTCTCATATCATTTGCATCATCCCAAATCTGATAATGGAAGTAATCCGTTCCTCGATTTCCTCCCTGGGATCTCCCTAGGCTGTCAGAAACGAGCAGCGCATTTTTGTTGTTCAAATCCTTTGCATCCTCAAACTTGGGACCCCACCAACGGACATGGGTATTTTCCATCTCGCCTCCCCCCGGAGTTCCAAACTCAAATTGAATAACCCAAATCGTTTCCAGGTTTCCCGAAGCCCGATTCTGTTGGTTTGTCCAAAACAAGTCGGAAAATACATCCCCTGGACGGCTGAGATTTCCAAATCTTTCAGTCATCAGTTTGTACTCGCCTGCGGAACCGTCTATAATATCAGATGCTGCTTCAATAGATTTGTCGTAATAGGAATTATCTCCTGTTTCCTGACCCAAACTGATATATACTTCAGACAACAGATGGAGCCCTGCAGCTTTGTAAATCCTGCCATTGGAAGAAGAATTGGTTACGATGGGCAGATGAAGCACTGCAAATTCCAAGTCTTCCTTGATGAAATTCAATACTTCCAACCGAGTGGCTCTTGAAAAATCAAAGCGGGGCTGAACCAGTTCCTCATCTATAATAGGTACTCCGCCGAATAGATTGACCAGCGCGTTATAAGTGTAAGCTCTGAAGAATTTTGCCTCGGCCAGTATTTTGTTCTTTTCCTCTTCAGTCCATTTTACTTCAGGATTTTCGGCTCTTGTAATGATCAGGTTGCTGACCTTGATCATCTTGGTGTAAGCCCAATTCCACATGGCGTTTATTTCTCCCGACTGAGCATTGATCAACGTGTAGTCCGAAAAAAACCTGCCATCAGGAACTCCACTCATACTTACATCAGTCCCATTGCTCATGGCATCCGGTCTGTCTTCAAAGTTCTCTTCCCGGGCGAACCTGTGAAGGGAAACGATATAAGCTTCAAAGCCCGCGTAGTCAACAAGCGAGTTTTCTGGGCTGAATCGGTCAAGAGGTTCTTCTTCCAAAAACTCGCTGTTGCAACCAACCAGGAGAAGAAGTGCAAACAGATTCACCAGGATTAATTTTATATAATCAGTTGTCTTTTTCATGTCAAAGTGTCTTTTAGGGAAAAACTTAGATAGTGATATTGAATCCAAATACAATGGATCTCAACAAGGGACCGGAAAGCTCCGGATTGAATGTCCCAGCTTGACCATGCTCGGGGTCAAATCCCATCCAGTCAGTCCAGGTCTTTAAGTTTTTGCCGCTAACATAAAACCGGGTCTGGGATAACTTAAGCTTGGACATAAGAGTGCTCGGAAGCGAATAAGACAAGGTCACATCCTGAAGCCTGACATAGTCCCTCTGCTGGTAAAATCCATAGCCGTAAGGATTTGGATAACCAACCGCAGGACGGTCATTCAGCGGATTCTCCGGTGTCCAATAGGGCAGGTCGATGATGTTAACCCGGTCGTAAAAATTGGTGCCCGGATTGATCATGGAATTGGGAGAAATTCCACCAACTCTGCCATTGACCAAAAAGGAAAACATCAACCCTTTGTATTGAACTGAATTGGTAATCCCCCAAAAGAAATTTGACTGATTGTTTCCAACTATCTGTCTGTCATCAGGCGTTATTTTCCCGTCTCCGTCGATGTCCTTGAAGCGAAGATAACCCGGCTTGGCAGTTGGGTCGATTGAGGTATCATCGCCTTCTTGCCAAACTCCGTCAAAAACATAATCAAAGTAGGTGCCCAGGGGATGACCGATAAACCTTCTACTTGCAATGTCATCTTCTTTTCCATTCAATTCTACAATTTCGTTTCTGTTCAGGGAAAAGATCAGTGTGCTATTCCATTGAATGCCGCCCTTGTCGACGTTTACCGTATTGAGCGTCAATTCTATGCCCTTGTTCTTCATTTTGCCGACATTGGAGAAGAACTGGCTATAGCCATTTACATTTGGGACAGAAAGCTGCAGTAGCAGGTCGGAGGTATTGTTGTTGTAGACCTCAACGGAGCCATTGATACGACTTTTGAAAAAGCCAAAGTCTAATCCGAGGTTGGATCCAAGTGTCGTTTCCCAACCGAGGAAAGGGTTGGCGAATGAAGTTGGGTAAAGCCCGATACTCGGCGCCGATCCGTCACCATACACATATTGCGTCACGGCGATGGAGCTTTTTGAGGTATAAGGATTTACACCCCTGTTCCCATTTTTGCCATAGGAGAACCTTAGTTTCAATATGTCAATGACATTGGAATCAAAGAATTCTTCATTGGACAGAACCCAACTTGCGCCTGTCGAAGGGAAAACGGCATATTTTTTATCATCTCCAAATGCTGAGAATCCGTCTCTTCTGATTGTAAAATTGAGCATATATTTCTCCTGATATCGATACCCAACACGAGCCATGCTGGATACAGCGGAAGATTCAACGGCACCGGTCTCCACCTTCTGGTTTTCACCGATTCCCAAGCCGTTGTACCCCAATGCGTCATTAAAGATGTTGTTGGATGAAAGCCTGGAACTATTGCTTTTGGATGACTCAATTCCATATAGAAAAGTCAAATCTATAGCGTGATCCTCGGCAATTTGATTTTCATACTTTAGAATGTTTTCAAGAACAAGGTTGTACGTCTTGCCATGAGATTTGCTACCGGATGCCAAAATGTTAAAACCTTCTCTGTTAAAAGAGGGGTTAAAATTAAAAGCCTCATTTTGAAGTAAGGTATTTCCGTTGCGAATCATATAACTCAGACCTTCTATAGGAAATTTTACCTCTGCATAGATGTTCGAAAAAAGGTTGTTTCTGACGTCGTGATTTTGGTTTTGATAGGCATTAAACAAGGGGTTGACAACCAAGCCATCATTCATCGGCAGTCGATAGATTTGGCCTTCCTGATCAAAAAGTTGGGAAAACGGACTTAAGAAGTTGACAGCAGAGATATCCGCCTCATTTCCAGAGTAGTCTTTAACGGTGTATCCTGTGTTTGTCCCTACTTTGAGCCAATCCGTAACCTTGATATCCAAGTTAACTCTCCCCGATATTCTGCTGAATTCATCACCATACAGTGGTGAGGATTGATCGGTATAACTTCCTGATAGATAATAGTTCACTTTTTCGGTCGATCCGGAAATGCTCAATTCATGGTTTTGCATCGGAGCATTTTGCTTGATCGCTTCCCATGGATTTATCGTCCATCCGTTTTCAAGACTTTCCTCTTCTAATGGATTCAGTTGAGTCAAATCCCTTCCCGTGAAAGCACTTGCGTCTTCTTTCAGCTTCAAATATTTATCTGGCCCCAAAGAATTTGGAACAAAAGCAAAATCTGAAACCCCGAAGTACCCGTTGTAGTTAAATTTCGGTTTGTCATTCTTGCCTTTCTTCGAGGTGATCATAATGACCCCATTGGCTGCCCGTGAACCATAAATAGCAGCGGAGCTGGCATCTTTTAGAATGTCAATCGTCTCAATGTCATTGGAATTGATATCTGATAATCCGCCATAATAAGGAATCCCATCCAATACGATGAGTGGGGCATTGCTGCCGCTGATTGATGAAATCCCCCTGATGATAATGTTTCCGTCGGATCCGACTTTTCCATTGTCGGTTACGGAAACACCCGCTGTGGTACCTCTCAGTGCCTGAACAAAGTTTACATTGGGTTGAAGTTCAAAATCCTCCATTTCCAAATTGGATACAGCTCCGGTGAGATCAATCTTCCTTGAGTTTCCATATCCTACAACCACGACTTCTTCCAAGGAGCTGGTATCTTCCTGGAGAATGATTTCCAATTCAGTTTGATTACCCACAACTATCGATTGTTGTTCATATCCGATGAATGAAAATCTTAGGGAACTTCCCTGTGGGGCGTCCAGAGAAAACTTTCCGTCTATGTCGGTCACCGTTCCCGTGGTGGTTCCTGATATTATGATGGTTACTCCAGGAATGGGAACCCCTTTGGCATCCTTGACCGTCCCTGATATGGCAACACGATCCATTACTGTGTGCTCTGCAGGCGAGGGAGTGTTTTTGACGTTCTCGCCGACAAAGATTGAATTGTCAACTTGCTTAAATTTTAAGTTGGAAGATGTGGCGATGTCTATCAAAATGTCCTTTACAGACTGCCGTCTTTTTTTTACTTGGACGATGGAAGGGTTTTTTAAGATATCCTCAGTATAGACGAACTTGTAGTCCGTCTTGCTTTCGAGATTTTTGAACAATTCCTCGAGTTCCCAGCTATCTTTTTGGAGAGCCACAATTTCTTTGTCAATAGGTTTGACTTGGGCTTTTGTTCCATGAGCCATTGCTGCCGTCAAAAACAGGCATTGGGCAATGAATCCATACATGAGGTTCTTGGATACCATTTTTATTAGGCACTGTAATTTTATTTCCATAATTTGAATTGGTTTTAGGGTTTACGCTTTAAGACTTTAGGGTAAAGGATTTCATTTGGCGATGGAGACTTTACCCTTTGTAGTTTTAGATCATTGGGATGGGTTTTTTACATGGACATTTTTTCCGTTTATTTCAAAGTTGAAGTTTAATGAGAAGCTCAAACCGGTGAGCATATCCTCAAGGTTTTTGTTTTGAAAAGTGCCGATCACTTTTTTGTTGACATCTACTCCTTTATCAATCTGTATATCAACGGAATACCACGCGGCTAAATCTTCAAGAATATCACCAAAAGGCTTCCTGTCAAATACCAAGTTGCCTTCTTTCCACGCGGTGACCCTTTCGATGTCAAATGATCGAACGGCAAAGTCATCACTTCCTTCTTTGGAATTCCATACAGCCATCAGTCCTGGCGTCAGCTCTATCTGGTTGTCAGTCTTTCCCACGGCTACTTTTCCCTCGACCAGCGCTATTCTGTGGTCCCGATTTCGGGAATAGACATTGAATTCTGTACCTAACGCAGTTGTGGTCACCTCTTCTGTAATCACCTTAAATGGTCTGGAAGGATCGGAGGCTACATCAAAAAATGCTTCTCCCTTCACTGTGATGACTCGGTCTTTTATACCATAATCCGACGAAAAACTGATTTCAGATTCTGAATTGATTATAACTTTAGTCTTGTCGGAAAGTATCATTGTCAGTTTTTCCCCAGGCCCAGTCGTCCTCCTGGTATGTGTAAGGTGGGCCTGAATCTCATCGGTTGCCGGAGTTCCCCGATCTCTATAGCTTTCAAATAGGGCATAGGAGCAAAGCATGAACAGTAACAAACTTGCCGCGACTCTTAGACCCCTGTATAGGAAAACTCTCTTGGAAGATTTGATTTCATGTGGAGGAACTTCCATTCTTTTGTGAATAGCGTCCAGAATTCCACTGTAATCGACATCATTAAGGGTGCTGGGTGCAGTTTTTTCCCAATAGCGTTCCATCAGTGAATCAAATTCCTTTCTAGATTCCTGGAGTTTCAGCCATTCCCTCACCTCATGCTCTTCCTGAGATGAAGCGGTTCCTTTCAAAAATTTTATGATTTTATATTCTTCCAAAGCAGGCATTATTTGCTTTAGAAAACAAAACGCAGAAAAATTACTTAACGGGAGAGTAAAAAAAATCTAAAAAATTCAGAAAAAGTGATTTTTACAGAATTGATGAGAGATGAGTAAGAGCTATTGCAAGTGAAATCCGATAGGAAATTCGGGTTTGAATCTCCTTTTTTATGGTCTTGGAAGCTAGGTAGATATGATGCTCTATGGTCCGTTGGGACAAGTTCATTTGAATCGCAATCTCAGTTGCTGAAAAGCCTTCCAACTTATTCAACTTATATACTTCCTGTTGAACTTTCGGCAGCTTTTCAATACAGGAATTTGTTATTGACTGAAGATCCCGAAAGTCCATGTCACTCTCCACCATGCTCTCGTTTAGAATGGCATGTTCGGGAACATCTTCCAGCGTACAGGCACCTCGCTTGTCCCTGGCGTAGTTGTACATATAGAACTTAACGGCTTGGAACAGGTAGGTCTTAAAACTTTTGGAAGAATCTAATTCAGCGCGATTAATCCATATTCTGGTAAAAATGTCCTGAACCGCATCCTTGGCCAATTCTTTGTTCGGAAAAAACGTGAGCGCAAATGCCATTAGTTTTTTCACATAGCGAAAATACAGCTCATCAAAGGCGGGAACATCACCCTTTCTTAATCTGATCAATAATTCTTGGTCACTATGATTGCTCAGGTTACCCATGTAATGGATTGTTTGGCTACTTAGCTTTAAAACGAGTCCAAGAGAGATAGAAGACTTTTCAGTCCAATTTTGAACCGGTTTTAGGGTTTATTGTCAATTGTGAGGATACTACAATCGATTAATAGGCCATTAAACATATCACTAATTTTCGGGAAATTTATAGGCTTACCATTCCAAAAAAATCGTTGACGAACTTTGGCAATTTCAAAAAGCCCACTTTTTCAAGGTCGACTAAACTTTGCTTCGAATCTAAACTTACCCATCGTTTTCCTAACAGCTACTTGGGCAATTTCAGTCGAATATAACCCGTTCATTCGACCCTACGAGGGATTACCACTGGCCGATTCCCTTTACAGAAATTGACCTGAATCCGACTTTGGAGCAAAATCCAAACTATTGATCAAAAAAAACTAACGAGATTTTGAAGCATATCCTTAGCGCTGGTTTGCTGGTTTTTTCCGAACGTACTTCTGTTCCGTCTTCGCGCAGGACCATGGCAAATCCTTTCTGGTTTGCGGGGATACCATAGTTTTGTTGTTGACTACGAAAAGTCCACCAACGGGACTCCATCCGTTGTGTGGAGTTGGGATGCGGCAGAAGCCGAGGATCTCCCTGAGGATTAATTCCGGACGATGGATGATTGCAAACTTGACCATGGTGGCAAGTCCTTGCTGGTTTCATCCTCATCCGGGGGGCCAGAAATCCAACATCTACTTGCCATTGATGGCGACGCGAAAATCCTGTAGAGCCAATGCGATCTGGTTTTCCACGGTTTTGGGCGAGATGCCCAGTTCCTTCGAAATCTCCTTGTGGCTGAGCCCTTCCAGTCTTGACAACTCAAATACCTTCCTTCGTTTTTCCGGTATGTTCGCCATCACTCCTCTGATGGTCGATTGGAGCTCTCGGTAGTTAAGCGACTCTTCGATGTCATTAAATCCTGCGTCCAGAAAACTCATTTGGTAAGCCCTTGCAGCTTGCTCCCTGATTTTTTCCTTGAATCGGTCAACAATGGTGTTTCTTGTAATCGTCAGTAGATAGGATTGGAAATTGCTCGTCGGATCCACCTTGCTTCGCACTTCCCAGATTCTCACAAATACTTCCTGTGTCACTTCTTCTGCATCGGAGCAGTCAAGTCCATATTTCACGCAAAACCCATAGACCCGCTTGTGGTACTGGAAATAAATCTCCTCGAAGGATTTTTTACATCCTTTTCGCAGATTGTCGGTAAGCGTCTGCAGTGAAGTACTCATTTTAAAAAACGTATGGGTTTAAAAATAATTTGTGTAATCTATTAAAGATCTTTTAAAAATTTTCCAATAACACTGAAGTATTTGCTTTTATTCGAAAATTTAGATGGTTTAAAGTGGAAAATATTTTTTTTCTTCTGGGGTTTGGGGGATGGGCTTTCTTTTTCAGTATTACTGATAAACACAGGCATGAATCCAGAAATACTCCGGAAATTTTTCAAAGGCGATTGTAGTCCCGAGGAGGTACATGCGATTTTGCGCTGGATCAACAGTGAGCAAGGCAAAACGGAATTGGGGAGATTTTTTGAAAAGCACGACGAAGACTTTCCGCTAGATCCCGACAAAAGCAGGGAAATGTTCGAACGTATATCGCATAGCGTTAATTACGGGGAGGAACTGGAGCGCCGTGTAACGAACCCCATTGAAGTGGTTAGCCCGAGATATTCCAACACTAGAGTTGGCAGCTTTCGAATGGGAATTGTGGCTGCATGCCTAGTGGTCTTGGCGATGGGTTGGTTTATTGCCCACAGCTTTTTTGGGAAAGGCGATACGGTTCCCACTATAGTTTACCATTTGGAGTGGATCGAGCGCTCGGTTGCTGCAGGGCAAAAGCTCAAGCTGACACTCGAAGACGGAAGCGAGGTTACGGTGAACTCGCTCAGTACCATTAGATTTCCAAAGAAATTCGCTCCACAGTCCCGTGAAGTTGTTGTCGAAGGCGAGGCCTTTTTTCATGTCACTCCAGACTCAAATCGCCCTTTTTTGGTACGTTCCGGGCAGGTGGTGACTCGTGTGTTGGGAACTTCTTTCTTGGTTAAGTCAGGCGAAGGGGGGCAGCCTTCCCAAGTGGCCGTGCTCACCGGAAAGGTGCAAGTCTCCCTAGCGAACACATCCATGGCAGAAAAAAGCGTGTTACTAGGGGCTATGGACGGAGTGTCGGTCAATGGGGATGCATCATTTCAGAAAAAACAGGTGGGATACGACGACATATTTGCCTGGAAGGATGATGTCATCAGCTTTAACAACTCAACTTTTTCCGAAGTGGTCACCCGCCTGGAAAAATGGTACGGGGTGAAAATCCTGCTACCAGACCATTGGGAGCCCCAAAAACAATATTCGGGGAGGTTTCAAAGCCAAAGTCTAGAGGAAGTCCTGCTTGGGCTTTCCTTTGTTTATGATTTTCAGTTTCGGATTCGAAATGATACCGTCACTATTTACCACTAACCTTAAATTCTTCTGCCTATGGGAAAGGAAACATAAAAAAACAAAAAAGACCATCGATCAAAGCTGGATTTGGCCGTGCAGCGATGATCAATGATCTGATCGTTTACAGACAATAAAAATTATCCACAAACTGCATTAAAATGATAACAAAGTTACATAAAATAATTGTAACCATGGGGAGACATGCCTTGTTTGGAATAATAGTACAGTGTTTTTTTTACAGTACTATGTTTGCCGAATCCAGTATGGCGCAGTCTCGGCTAGACGAGACTTATCTATCCATGGGAAAGGGGAGGCTTTCTCTCCTGGAAGTGTTTCGAAAAGTGGAAGGGGAGACGGAGTTTAGCTTTTCCTACAGCCACAGCGACATCCAAGGGGAGAGTTACACCCCGGCCAATGCGGGCAAAATCTCCTTGGAAAGACTGCTGGAGGAAATCTCCCGAAGTACAACCCTGAAGTTTCGCCAGGTCAACAACCTCATCCACGTGGGTGTCAAAGATCAGCTGGCTGCTAAAGTTCGGGACGAAAAGGAAATCACCGTGACGGGTACCGTCCTTGACGATGCCCAATCCCCCCTGCCGGGTGTCACAATTACTGTGCAGGGCACCACCAGGGGGACGATCACCGATGTGGACGGCAAATACTCTATCACCGTAGAGGAGGACGCGGTACTCGTGTTTTCCTTTATCGGATACGAGAGCCAAACAGTCGAGGTGGGCAACAGAATCGTCATCGATATCACCATGGGGGAGGATACCCAGGCATTGGATGAAGTGGTGATCGTCGGATACGGCACCGAGAAAAAAGTAAACTTGACTGGAGCCATTACCCCAGTCAAAACCGAGGATATCAACGAAATTCCAGCCACCAACCTTTCCAATACCCTCGCTGGACGCGCGCCTGGCGTAAATGTGACGGGTACTTCGGGCCTGGCCGGAGCGTCTTCTTCTATCCGAATCCGGGGTAGTTTCGGAGATCCGTTGTACGTGATCGACGGAATCGTGCGTGACAAGGCTGCTTTTGATGCGCTCAATGCCAACGAGGTAGACCAGCTGTCCTTCCTAAAAGATGCGGCATCCGCTTCGATCTACGGATCACGCGCCGGAAACGGGGTCGTGTTGGTCACCACAAAGACCGGCACCAAACAAAAGATGACCATCGGTTTCCTGTCCACCTTCACAACGGCTAGGCCCACCCAAGAGCTATTGTCCGACAAGACTACTGCGACAGACGAACTGATCTACCAGAATCGGGTGGCCGAATACCTGGGGACCAGCCTGCCAAATGGCCCGGAGGAGTTTGAGTATTTTGCTAACCGCAGCTACAATGTCAATGACTTTATCTGGCAAAATCCCTTCAGCCAAAACTATGCACTGAGCGTAACCGGGGGAAATGACGATGTGACCTACTATTCTCTTTTGAGCTACATCGGCGAGCGGGGTTCATATAAAAGCGTTGAACACGGAAAGTTCAACTTGCGGACGAATGTCTCGGCCAAAATCACCGAACGAATCCGGCTGGACCTCAATGTCTCTGCCACGCAGCTAAACCATGACCGCTTTTACTGGCCATTCTCCGGAGATGACGACTACGATGTCTCAGATCTATATCGGGTGAGCTTCAATTGGCCAAAAGTCTATCCCTATTATCTGGAGGCCGACGGAACTCCCGCGGATTACGTCACTGACTTTCCTGTGCAGACCCCGATGGGAAGCTGGCAAGCCTGGAGCGTCATCGACCAAATCGTCGGTGATCGATACATTAAAACCAGAAAACGCCAAGCCAATGCCATCCTCGCGCTTAACGTGGATCTGGGAGATCTGCTGGAAGGACTTTCTACCCGCGTCTCAGGCAACTACCTAGCCGACGACTACATGCGCAAAAAATACCTGACTTACCAGAAAAATTACGTTTTCAACCAGGCGGATCCCGACGGCAATAGGTTTCTACCCGGCCCGCCGGATCCAAGCAAAACCAATATCTTCAACTTCAGCCAAAACCAGGAATTCCTGAGCTATGAGTTAGAGACGGCTTGGAGCTACCAGTTTAACTGGTTTTTGAACTTCCAGCGGAATTTTGGCAAGCATGGCATCAATTCCATGCTGGTATATGAACAGGCGGAAAATGGGCTGTACGGTGCTTTTGCCAAAGCAGAAGATCCGCTGACCCACTATGACCAAGATTTCGTGTATTCCCAAGACTCCGAGCGAAGATATGGTCAAGGATGGGAGGGAATCGGAGCGAGAAGGTCGCTCATCGGCCGGGCCAACTACAACTTTGACGAGAAGTACATCGCCGAGTTTTCCTTCAGATATGATGGAAACACACTCTTTCCCAAAGAAAATCGTTGGGGCTTTTTCCCATCGGTGTCGGCGGCCTGGAGGATCGCCGGGGAGGAATTTATGTCTGGTACTTCCAGTTGGCTGGACGACCTGAAGCTTCGCGCTTCTTACGGTACCACGGGAAATGACTTGGATGTAAACAACAATCGGATCAATCCCTTCTCCTATGTCAGTACGTATAGCAACGGCGGCAGCTACATCTTTGGCGATGACTTGTATAGTAGCATAGCGCCGGGAGCCACACCCAATCCCAACCTGACTTGGGCTACTTCCACTACGTTTAACGGGGGCTTGGATTTTGAGCTGATGACAACCCGCCTCTCGGGCTCCCTGGATGTCTTTTACAAGAGAGAAGTGGATATCTTGGGGTCGAGATTGGTCACCCTTCCGGACAACTATGGACAGGCCCTCGCTCCCGAAAACTACGCCGAGAGGTCTTGGCGGGGTGGGGAGTTTTCCCTGCTATGGAGAGACCGCGCCAACGGAGGCAGGATAAGCTATTCCGTGTATGGCAACGTTGGATTGGCAAAGGACCAATGGGATGTGCTGGATCAGGACCCCATTTTCCTTGAGGGAGGCCTGCGTGCGGCGGAGTCTGCGATAGGTCAGCCGGTCAACCGCATCACAGGGCTGCGCGCGCTGGGAATCATTCGAACCCAAGAGCAGCTCAACGAACTGCTTGAGGCAGGATTTACCCAATATGGGAGACAGCCCTATCTCGGCGGCCTCTATTTTGAAGACATACGCGGCGATGGTTATTCGCCAGGTCCCGATGGCAAAATCGATGGCAACGACTTCCAGCTGCTGTCTTCCAATGCAGCGCCTCGATTAAACTATGGCTTTGGCTTCAACCTGGATTGGGCTAATTTCTCCGTCGACGCACACTTTCAGGGCGTTGGCGTGTACGACCGTATCATCAGCAATCAAGAGGGGCCGGGAATGAGACAGCACGGGGGATCTATTCGTCCCTACTATCCCATCTGGGCGGATGATGTGTGGACTCCGGAAAATCCGGACGCAAAGTACCCCAGACCCATTGGCCAAAACTGGTACGAGTCGGGGACGGGTGCTACCTCTTTCTGGATCAGAAACGGCGCCTACCTCAGGTTGAAAAATCTGAACGTCGGGTATAATGTGCCCCAGAAGATCCTCTCTTCCATGAAGATCACATCGGCGAAGATCTTCTTCAACGGCACCAACTTATTTGCCATCTCCGAAGTGAAAGAGTTTCACGACCCAGAGCAGAAGAACTACGATTCCTTCCCACTCATGAGAAGCTTCACGCTGGGCTTGGATGTTAAATTTTAAAAGCACTGCACTATGAAAAACTTACTATATTCTCTCGGTATCTGCTTCGTGTTTTCGTCTTGTGGGGACGTGCTGGATATCGAAGACATCAACAACTATAGTCCGGAATTGGTCTGGAACGATGAAAATCTGGCCAATGCCTACATGGCTAATCTCTATCCCATGTTTGGCAACTGGAATACCGGTGCCGACCGAACCAGTCAGCAACTCGCGGGCATCCACTGGTATGACAACCGTATCAATACCACCAATGGCGAATACAAAAACTGGAACTATGGACGGATTCGCCAGATAAACCAGGCAATCGTCGATGTGCAGGCCGGATCATTGCCTCAGGAGATCAAGGACAACATCATCGGGCAGGCGCTGTTTATGCGGGCCTATACCTACTTCGACATGGTCGTTTATCATGGCGGTGTTCCCTACATCACCGTACCCCAGGATCGCTACGAAGACGATTTATATGTCCCGCGAAACTCTACTGCGGAGTGTTTCGAATTCCTGATCAGGGATTTGGATGATGCAATCTCACGTTTGCCGGAAAGCATTGCCACCGGATCATCGGATTTTGGCAAAATCGACGGCAACTTTGCCAGGGCTTTCAAAGCCAAAGTGCTTCTCTATAAGGCTTCCCCACAGTTTAATCCATCCAATCCTTGGGACAACGCCTACTGGCAAGAAGCCCACCAAGCCAACAAGGCCGCATACGAGTCCCTGCTTGCCCAAGGATTTGGACTGGTCGAGGATTATGGATCGGTGGCTTTGGAGGAAAGAAACCGGGAAGTCGTGTTCTCCGTGATCAACAGCTACCCAGACAAGTCCGCCAATTGGGACTTTGGGGTGCGTCCCGGCTCGGAGAGCCGGGGGCCCGCTTCTGCCTGTCCGACCTGGGAATTTATCAAGGACTACCCCATGCTCGACGGGAAGAACTACGATGATCCCACGGGGGCATACTTCCTCCAGGAGGAGGACTTTCTGCAGAACTACTGGAAAAACCGCGACCCCAGATTTGGGAAATCTATCGTTTGGAACGGCAAAGTGTATGAGGTGTCAGGGAAGTCCGGCAAGCGCCAGTACACATCCCTGGGAATTGCCCATGAGCTGGATGACTTTGGAGTCAATCCCAAAGCGGCTACCAACTCTACTAACCTTGACCGGTACACCGGGTTTTTCATCCTAAAACACAGCCTGCTCGATCTAGCCCAGCCGGAAGTGCAGCAGTATGATGTAGACTATGTCGTGATGCGTTTTGCCGAGGTGATGCTGAACTACGCCGAGACAGCCAACGAAACCGGCGATCAAGCTGCGGCAATCCAGATCCTGAAGGAAATCCGCGAGCGGGCCGGCATACTGGCGGGCACCGATGGCATGTACGGATTGGAGGTCGGGTCAAGGGAGCAGGTGCGTGAAGCCATCCTGGCGGAGAGAAATATCGAACTGAGTTTCGAAGGTCGGCGTTTCTGGGATTTGAGAAGGCTGAGAATGCTGGACAGGCTGGATGGTGCAACCAAGCATGGCGTGGAGGCTATTGCCATCAATCCGGACGGCAGTGAGCAATCCCTGGCCGCGGCAAGGGAAAAGGCGAATACCTACAGCTTGGTGGAGGAAAATTTCAAATATCAGATCCTCCAAATACCTCGGTCAGGGGTGCAGGTCAGCGTAGTGCCGGAAACTTACTATTTTTTTCCTATCCAGACCTCGGTTATAGACAAGAATCCCAACATAGCCCAGAACATCGACTGGGGCGGGACGTTTGACCCTACCTTGGAATAGACGGCTTATTTTGACTTCAAAGGCCTCGGGGATCATCCCGGGGCTTTTTTTGCTTTGGCGCCTAGCCTATCTTCAGCTTTTCCAACCGTTAAGCAGCGCAAAAGCGAATGCGGAAAGCGGCTCCAGACCGGTTGGCCCAAGCCAACCGCTCGCCTTGGTCTTGAACCGCTTGGAGTATTCACGTACCTTCACTTACCTTCGCTTATCGGGTGAAAAGTAAACTTTTGACTGGCCCAATTTTCGGGGGAGCTTACAATTGAAATCAAGTTGGCTTTAGCTGACTAACTATCATCTTTGCAAAAAAAGCATCATGTTGACAGACATTATTCCGAAACTTCCCATGCGTAGCAAGGCTGCGACAAGAGAATTTTATTTAACCCAGTTGGGTTTCATTGACATTGGTAGTGAAGACTATGAAGGCTATTTGTTGGTTAAAAGGGACAATGTGGAAATCCATTTTTTTGAGTTCAAAGGACTTGACCCAAAAGAGAATTATGGACAAGTCTACATTCGTACTGATGACATTGATGCACTTTATCAATCTATGCTGGACACCAATAACAGCATACATCCCTCAGGACATTTGCAGATTAAGCCTTGGGGACAAAAGGAATTTGCAATGCTTGACCCAGACAATAACCTGCTAACATTTGGGCAGCGGATTTAATGTGAATTTAAACGGCTAAAGATTTCCACGAGGATTTTCGATAAGTCCGCAGGACGAAGTGATGAAACCTGGTTGCACGATTCCAATAGCTACAGGTATGAGGAGTTTCCTATGGGATTGTGAACACTTAAGCTCAGAATTATCCTTGGTCGAATCAAGGGTGTTTTGATCAAGGGTGGTGACATGGGAAAATGATTTGGTGAAGTTTGTTCTGACACAGAATTCGATCTATCCCTTCGGTCTCCTGTCTTCCTACTTCCGACCCTCCAGACTTCCCCACTTCCTACTCCGCATTCCCCAATTCCCAATTTTGGAATTAGATTTGGGAGCTTGACGGGCAGATAGGGGTTCCGATTTAAGCGGGAAGAGCTGAGATTCCATACCCTTTGTTTCCAAAGATCTCTGCTGCCTTGATTGCCGATAGAGAAGAAATCAAATGGAGATTGACTTTAAGAAACTAAACATTTCAAGCCATGAATTGAAGATCGTCAGATCTGACAGGTCATCGGAAAAGGTAGTGCTTGATACCAAGACTTACTTGCTACACGACATTTGCCACTTTTTCGTCGAGAAGGAATTAAACACGGTTGATGGATTTTGGGGAATGCTCTCCCAAGGCTATCAGCTGGAGCAGCTTTTTGGGAAGACCAACCCCCTGACCGAAAAACTCAGAAGTATTGAGGGGATTGTTGGGGGGACTCAGTCGGTCTACTCCAAGCATATGGATGAGTCAGCGTTTTGGAATTACCTCGATGCCCCTGGTTTTGGCATAAAAGACTCCAATTTTCTTGACAAGGTGATCCCTCAGATCGAGGAATTTATGAACCATTGGCGCTTTTTGCCAATCGGGAAATCGATGACATTAAAGTTCTAACCATGGAGATTTTCAATGTCGGAAATAACGGGGTGAACCTCTACTTGCTTAAATCCGCCACCCACAATCTGCTGCTTGATTCTGGTTTTCCGGGGACCTTGCATGACTTGGGAAGGGCACTGAGGACGACAAACACCAAAATCTCAGAAATAGACTTTTTGGTCGTCACACACTTCCATCCAGACCATGCGGGACTGGTACAGGAGCTGAAAAACAAATCGGTAACATTCGTGATACTGGATTTCCAGGTTCCATTTATAGCTAAAATGGAGCATCAAAAAAAGAGGCTGCTCGAGAGTCGAAACTACAAGCCCCTAAACCAAACCGACAACCGCTGTATTACACTCCCCCAATCGAGGAGGTTTTTGAAGGAGCTGGGAATCCACGGCGAGATCATCTCTACCAAAAGCCACTCGGAAGATGGACTGGCGCTGGTGTTAGACAGCGGGGAGGCATTTATTGGAGACTTGCTCTTGGAAAATATGGCACTCGAACTGAAGGATCCAAAATCCTTGCAGGACTGGGAAAAGCTAAAAAGCTTGGGTGCAAAAAGCATATTTCCAAGCCACTCCAATTAGTTACATTCTCAAAAGTACAGTGCATTGCAGGAGTGCCCTAGCAGGAAAGCAGAGCTACAAAATATTTTTTGATTAATTCTACAAAAATAAAAGATATACATTACTTTTACATTCGTAGAACATATAAATTAGACCAGTGAAAGGATCTTATCTCGGTGAATTAGAGGAACTTATCTTATTGACTGTTGGCGTTTTGTTTCCGGATGCATACGGTGTTGCTGTGATGGACGAACTCAAAGCTCAGGCTGGTAGATCCCTTAATATCTCCGCTGTTCACGCTGTATTGACAAGGCTGGAGGAAAAAGGGTATGTAAAATCCGAAATGGGACAACCCACAGAAGAACGTGGGGGGAGAAGAAAGCGGATTTTTACTTTGACCGCTGCGGGAAAAAATGTCTTGGAAGAAAGCCAGGCCTTGAGAAATCAGCTCTATGAGATGATCCCAAAGCCGGCATTTGAGTTTAAACTGACCTAGGCCATACCTATTGTATGAAATCCAGACCTCCCAAATGGGCAGACAAGTTCCTTTCTTGGTATTGCAGGGAAGATCTCCTCGATGAGATTCAGGGCGATCTATACGAACTCTACGAAAGGGAGTCCAGGGGAAGCAAGAGGGCAGCCAACTGGCAGTTTGTGTGGAATGTGATTCGGTTTTTTAGGATCAAGAATATTAAAAAGAAAAAACCAGCGCCCGATACCACCTTAGTTACTGCAGCTATGCTGATGAACAACCTACTTGTCTTTATCAGGAATTTCCGAAGGAATCCTGGACATTCCATACTTTCTCTTTTTGGCCTTTCCATTGCATTTGCCTGTACTTTTTTGATAGCCTTATGGGTGATCAATGAATTCTCTTTTGATCGGTTCCATCAAGACTCTGATAGGCTTTATAAAGTAATATCCCATGTGGATGCAAACAGTTCGATTCAGACTGAATTTGTAGCAGGATTTAACATCAATACAGAAAGCATCCCGGAAGTAGAGGAGGCGACCCATATATCTACGGGCAGCAGGTGGCCCCATGAACTATGCTTCTGGCCTGAAAACGAAACTGGTGATTGCGTCTATTTCAATGGCGTATATGCTAGCCCTAGTCTATTCAGTACATTTTCTTTTCCAATTATCAGCGGAGATCCAGATCCGCTAATAGATGTTGCCCAGATTGCCATCTCGGAGTCCATGGCTAAAACTTTATATGGCGAGGAGAGTCCATTGGGTAAAATCATTAAGATTGACGGCACAAAAGAGGTTGCCGTTGCCGCTATCTTTCAGGATATCCCATCCCAGTCTTCCATTACTTTCGATTTTGCCCTTCCGTTCTCTATTCTAAAGAGGCAGTGGGGAATCGATGACAATGCCCTACAATCCCAATTTTTCAATGTTTACCTTAAAACATCCACTCAGATGCCTGCAGGGCAACTTTCAGAGAAGCTCAATCAACCCACAGTGATAGGGGAAGAGTATCTGGCCAATAAAATTACCTACGAGGCAGTACCATTGACCGATTGGCACCTGAACAATTCCTATGAAAACGGAAAGTCTGCCGGTGGAAGAATTGAATATGTCAGGCTATTCATCCTGATCGCCATGTTTGTATTGGCGATGGCGGTCATCAATTTTGTGAATCTGTCCACTGCAAAAGCAACACTCAGAGCCAAAGAGATAGGAGTGAGAAAAGCCATAGGTGCGGTGAAAAACAGTCTGGTGGTTCAGTTTATGAGTGAATCTTTTATGATGGTGATAGCCGCCTTTTTATTGGGGCTGGGATGGACTATCCTAATCTTACCAACATTCAATACGATCATAGATGACCATGTAACACTTTCTCTTATCGGAGGAATGAATATCGTTTACCTCCTGATTTTCTTGGTTACTGTTGCTGTCCTTGCGGGAATATATCCTTCTGCAGTTCTTTCTTCCTTTCAATCATCTGAAATAATGAAGGGGTTGAAAAATACTGGCGGATCGCTGAATATCCGCAAAGTGCTCATGGCCGTTCAGCTTTGCCTATCTCTGGGAATCATCTTGTTTAGCACAGTGATTTATTTCCAACTGGATTTTATCAAGGCAAAAAATCTTGGTTTTGACAAGGAAAATATGATCAGGGTTGAGCCAACTTATAACCTTCTGAAAACATATGATGCGTTCAAAACTGAGGCACTTAAAAGTGGGGTCATCACAGATATGACTGTCACCAACGCCAACCCCATGGTGATTGGAAGCAATACCATTGCGGTCGACTGGCAAGGAAAATCACCTGATTCCCAAATCAGCTTCCAGACTATAGGTACTATCCACAATTTCCCGGAAATGTTTGGCTTGGAAATTCAGGAGGGGAGGGACTTTCTGCCAGTTCAACAGACGAAAGATTCTCTTGCTTCAGAGGCATTGATTTCGAAAACGGCAGTTGCTTTTTTCGGTTTTGAAAATCCCATCGGACAAAAAATCAGGATTCATGATTACCTGGATTGTGAGATTGTAGGCGTAGTGAATGATTTTCATACCAGCTCCCTGAAAGAGTCCATGCAACCTGTGATCATCTATAGAAATGTAATCACCCAACTTTCCGGGATCTATGTCAAATATAAACCCGGAGAAGCAGAGGCAGCTTTGAAAGCCATTGCGAAGTCTTATGAAACTTTTGAGCCCAACACCACCATAAAGTACTGGTTTCAGGACGAGACTTTTGATAGTCTCTACAAAACGGAGACGATTGCGTCTAAACTGGTTTTGGCTTTTTCAGGAATCTCTATCCTGATAGCAATCATTGGGATTGTTGGATTGGCCACTTTCAATACGATGAGAAAGACCAAGGAAATCGGTGTGAGAAGAGTCTTTGGTGCTTCTCACTCTGAATCCCTTCTGGTACTCCTGAAAGAATTTGTGTGGGTATCCCTGCTGGCTATAGTCGTGGCAGTGCCGTTGGCTTGGTTTGCTTCGCAAAAGTGGCTGAATACCTATGCTTATAGAACAGCAATGCCCTGGATGGCTTTTCTGCTGATTAGCGCATTGGCAGTAGTATTGATCGTAGGAATCATTTGGATTCAAGGCCAAAAAACCATCGCCACAAACCCGACCAAGTCACTACGTTCTGAATAGCTTGGATATTAAATGAATTAATGAAGGTGTTTGCGCAATTTCAGGATTGAATAATTTGAATCGCTTAAAATTACATTTCTGCCTCGTACACTTCGTACGGTACGAGGGGTACGAGCCATACGAAGTGTACGAATCCAGGAATGTTTTTTCCAAAGAATTCAAACACTCACTTGTGTAAGCTCCCCCGAAAATTGGGCTAGTCATAAGTTGAATCAAAAGTATCCCTACGACGAACTGCATCTTGGTGTGCTTTGCTAGTAATTCTATTCTTCGCCAAAATTGGGGAAGACGGGCGGTGTACTGGATTTCTGTCTCTGGTGGAATTCAATTTCCAGACTTGTTTTTGACTAGTTTTCCATCTTTCATGATCACGTGGAAATTGTCCTCCGGCTCGGCCAATATCGACAAATCGACCAGCGGATCCCCGTTTACCAAAATCAGGTCGGCCAAAGCCCCTTCCTCTATCGTTCCCAGTTTTCCCGGATAGGGGCTTCTCAGCCCGGAAAGTTGCAGAAGTTCGGCATTGTCGTGGGTGATCATCTTGAGGATTTCCGCGTTGCCAAACCATTGCTGAAGGCGAAGGATGTAGTGGTTTTGCTGCTCGTTGAGTTCGGGCTCAAAGAGGAAATCCGTTCCCCAGGCAAGCTTTACCCGGTGTTTTTTGGCCATATCCCAGATTCTTTCCTGGCCTTCCAAAACCGGTTTTCGCTTTTCCCTTCGAAGTGGGTCCATATTGGGAGTATCGGCCACGAGATTTTGCAGGCTGAGCCATACGCCTTTTCTGCGCATGAGCTTGAGCGTCTTTGGGTCCAAAAGCTGACCGTGTTCAATGCATTTTACACCCGCTTCTATTGCTCTCTGTACGGATCTCGGGGTATAAGCGTGTACCATCACGTAAGTACCCCAATCCTCCGCCGCCTGCACCGCGGCCCTCATTTCGTCCAAAGTATACTGCGTGACATCAAGCGGATCATAGGCGGAGGAGGTACCGCCGCCAGCCATCAGCTTGATTTGGCTTGCCCCATAGCGGAGATTTTCGCGTGTCGCCGTCAATACCTCGTCCCTGCCGTCGGCAATAAAGGTGGCATGGTATAGCTCGGCCCTGCTCGGCAGACCGAAAAAGCGCCGTGAGCGTTCTTCGGGAGTCCTAAAATCACCGTGTCCACCTGTTTGGCTGATCGTAGCCCCCGATGGCCAAATCCTGGGTCCGGACACGCTGCCTTTGTCTATCGCAGCTTTCAACGGAAAGATTGGACCCCCCGCATCCCTTACGCTGGTAAATCCCCTCATCAGCATTTGTTCCGACCCGGCTGCGGCTTTTTCCAATATCAGCTGCTCGGTCAAATCGGGGGACAGCATATCCTGCATGGAAAGGGAACCGAACACAAGATGGACATGCACGTCAATAAGTCCCGGAATGAGCGTTTTGCCGTCTCCGCGGATAACCTGGGTGCCGTCTTGATTTTCGATGGGAAATGCCGTAATGGCTTTGATGACGTTTCCCTTGACCAAAACGTTTACTGGATCGGATAGCCTTGGACTTTTTCCGTCAAAAACCCTGACATTCTCAAAAATGACGGAGGCACTGTCTGTCTGCGCGAAGGAAAGCCTGGTGCAGAGTACCGCCAAGAAAAGCGAAAAAGACATTCGTATATTCATCGTTAGGGGATCATTAACGTGTAGGTCATTCTCACCAGCGCTCCCAAAAAGGAAAAGATGCCCCCTGCCAGAACGTAGTTCAGGGTTCTTGTGTAGTAGCGATCGGCGTGCTCCCTATCGTACCTATTGTCAAGGATACGGTAGAGCGACACGACAAGCAGCACGATTCCTATCAGGGTCGCGACCAAGATGGATATCGAAAAAAGCCCTCCCTTTTTGTCCTGCCTGACCAGGTCTGTGGCAAAATTCAGGACAAAGCCAAGAATGATCCCCGACGCGGTGACCAAAGGCTGTCGAAAATTGAAATTCTGGTCTTTTTCCATTTTCCAAAATATGGTGGATGCCCATCGGGACTGTCGCTATTCCTTGTCGGGCAAACTTGGTCCAAGTCTTAAAAAAGTGGAATATACAGTTCTTTTTTCAGTCAGTTTTGATTTCTGGGGAAAAGAAGCAGTCCCCGAGTTCCGAGGACGGGGGGGGAGTTAAGTCCCGAATTTTCAATGGGTGTTGGAACTGGGGGCGAACCCTGTGGCGATTTTATTGTGTATATTCCGAATCAGAAGTAGTTGATAAATTAGAAAATCCATGTGTAAGTTTTTTGCTATTGTAGGTGTGGCCCTGATGTTTTTTTCATGCGCCACCGAGACACAGTCCTTGATTACGGCCGATAGTGATGAGGCTGAAAGGATCGCAAAGGAAGCCTATGTCTTTTCCTATCCCCTGTTGATGGGGTACCAAGCGCAGTACTACACCGCAATGCCCCAAAGCCCGGGTTATCGCGGACCACTAAACCAGGTTTCCAACGATACCATCCCAGCAGACGATACTCGGAAGGATGTGGTCACCATGAACGGAGACACGCCTTATTCGGCATTCGGTCTCGATTTAAGGGCCGAGCCCATGGTTCTATCGGTTCCCGAAATTAGCGATCGGTACTACGTGTTTCAGTGTGTTGACCTCTTCACGCACAATTTTGCCTACATCGGCACCCGTAGCACGGGAACGGAGCCTGGGAATTACCTCTTTGTGGGGCCGGGATATCAGGGCGAAATTCCAGACGGAATGTTCTCGGGAGTTTTTCACAGCGAAAGCCAGTTCATCACCATCATAGGGAGGACGCAGCTCAAGGGAAAAGATGACCTTCCCAAGGTGCTGCAGATACAAAAAGGATACAAGCTCCAAACCCTGAGTGAATTCAACGGGAAAGAGCCCGTACCCGTACCCAAAATCGACTGGGTTCCGCTGGACCCCAAGGAGTTTTTGGACGCCAGGTTTATCAAATACGTCAATTTTTACCTGACTATGGTAAAGCCCTATAACCCAGAGGACCTTGCGGCACTTCAGCGGTTTGAAAAGATCGGTATTTCTGCAGGGGCGGAGTTTGATTCCTCCAGGTACAGCCCAGAAGTTCTTGCCGCCATCGATAGGGGAGTCAAAGCGGGGATTTCGGAAATACAGAATAAAGCCGAGAATATCTCCCAACGGGTAAATGGCTGGAATATGATGGACGCTTTTGGACCTAGGGAATTTTACAAGGGCGACTGGCTCCTGCGTGCCGCAGCGGTCATGGTGGGTATTTATGCAAACGACAAAGCCGAGGCCTTCTATCCAATCGCCTATGTGGATGCGGATGGGGAAACCCTGGACGGGAGCAAGCATCGCTACAAGGTCCGGTTCACCAAAGACAAGATGCCTCCGGCGAAATATTTCTGGTCCCTTACGATGTACAACAAACAAGCAGACGGGGTAGCGGGGTATATGGTCAAAAACCCGATCAACCGATTTTTGATCAATTCGACTACCGAGGGACTGGTGTACGACCGGGAAGGTGGGCTTACCGTTTACATTCAGCCAAATGAACCTGCTGATTTAAACGAACAAGCCAACTGGCTGCCAGCGCCAAGCGAGCCATTTTATCTGGTTTTGAGGGTCTACGGCCCGGAACAGGCAGCCCTGGATGGATCTTGGGAGCCTCCTGCGATCGAGAAAAACGGAAAATCGGAATAACTGGATTGGGCATCAAGCCTGGTTTCCCGCTGGCTTTTAGAGATGGTCGGATGTTTGTCGCTCCGGGCGTTTTCTTGAACTACAGGGCTTGTTTTCCGTCATTGACAAGGATTTGTTTATGGGCTGAAAGTCCCTTCCAACCTATTTCTTGGGCAATTTTCGTGTTTGGATGGATCTTGTCAAAAGAATTGGAATTTCGAGCTTAACATATTTGGCCTTTTTTTGTTTCATCTCTGGAAGCCAACAATTGCTTTTTCCAATCGCCTACGTTTTGGGCGCGGGGTTGAAAGCCAATGGAATTCCTGCCAGCATCACCCAAAAATACAGGTATAAGCGATTTGTTCCGAGTAATTGGCCATCTCCGGAAGGTTGCCGTTTTTATGGAATTATGGCTTGGTATAATCCTAAAGAAAAGAATGTTTAGTGGAGAATAGCATTGATCAAAAGGTATGGTCAAAAAGGTTTGCCTATGGGCAGAAAATGCGAATAGAAATACGGGTGGGCTTCATTGTAACCGCAGAATTGATTTCTACACCCATTGCAGGAGTGGCATAAAACAAGTCGAAAATGAAGGATTTTAGTTGGTTGGAGACAAACCGTACCATCATGAGGAAGCTCACTTTTAGAGATGCGGAGGATTTCTATACCCTGAATTTGGACCAGGAGGTCGTTAGATACACGGGAGACAAACCATTTGAAAGCGTGGAGGCTGCCAAGGATTTTCTCGACGCGTATGGGCAGTACGAGAGGTTTGGTGTTGGACGCCTTGCCGTGGTTGAAAAGGCAAACTTGAGATTTTTGGGCTGGTGCGGACTCGCGTATCGTCCTGAGTTGGATGAATACGATATTGGTTTTAGGTTTTACAGGCGATACTGGAATAGGGGATTTGCCACGGAAACCGCCGGAAAATGCCTCGAATTTGGATTTCAGGAATTGGGGATTCAAAAAGTCGTCGGAAGAGTCATGGAGAAAAATGGGGCTTCGATCAGAGTCCTGGAGAAAATCGGAATGGACTTTAAGGACAGGTGTGACTTTGATGGAAATCCCGGCTTGCTCTACGAAATCCTCAGCAATGGCCTATCAGGTGGCAAGGGGACTATCAGTCCCCTAAAGGCGGCCCCTTCGAGGTTCTTGTAATTCACTGCCACTTTTGAAACCTGAACGAAGCAAATGTCCTCGTCCCGGCATGGAATGTAAAAAGACTGGGGCCAAATCTAAAAGACCTAGATCGGGTGGAGGAGTCTCCCAAGGATGGTTCCCTGCTCCATTGATGCGTTTGCGAAGTCATTTGTCAATTGTACAGGCTCCCGGCAGCTGCTGTCCAAGGTTGCGGCATCACTCAGGTTGCCCTCCAAGCCATCTACCCAATCAAACCTCATCAAAAATCCGCATCGCCAGAAGTCCGTTTCCCACTGCTCCGCCTGCTCGAATAGCGGAGGCTATGAACACGGTTTCGGCAATTTCCTCCTTGGTGGCACCGGCCTTTTTTGCGTTTTGGATATGGGATTCCATGCAATAGGCACATTGGGTGGTCAATGCCACGGCAATGGACATCAGTTCCCTGTATTTGACGGGTATCAGGCCATCTGTGCGTTCGGCGGTGTGTTTTAGCTGCCGACTCTCTTGGTGCAGATTCCAGTAGTTCTTTGGTGTAGGTTCGGTCTTTTGGGTTTGATGATTGGAAGGATGCTTTCCGGGCGGAGTATTCCAAAGAAGTATTTAAGATGAGCCTGAAAGAACTGGAGGGATTTCCGCACTATGCCTGCGTGTATTTTGATGAACAAGAGGAAGATATGACCCTCAGCGCCATGACCGACTTTGGGTACGACAACTTGGTCAAGGAACTGGTCAGCATGGGAATTGACGCTCCAACCGAGCCGGACATTCGCTTGCATATCTCCATGAAATCAGCCATCCGCGAAATAACCGGATGAGATCCCGAGTTGCTCCCTTTCGAAAGCTATTTCGGCCAGGAACCTGTTGAGGATAAAAACAGTCCGGAGCTGGATGCGTTGAATGCGTTTTTGGCAGAGCTGATGCCCGCGATCAACTCCAAAGCAGAAGTCGATCTGGATGAATTGATCCGTAAAACGGGGGCAGACCCCGTTGCGGCGAGGGCGATTAATGGGGATTTGATGAGAAAATTGAATAGATGAAGGTGACAAGTGACAAAGTGGCTCCGTTTCCTGAGCATGTCAAGGCTGCCCAGCTATTGTCTAATTAACCATCCAATAACCACTTTCCCCAAAACGCTTTAATCTCCAACAAACAGGCTTCGAGGGGTATTTTTTCAGCTTCACTTATTTTTTTTTTCCGAATCTAAGGCCTGACTTCAATTTGGTGGCATCAAACATTTCCATGGAAAGATGTCATACAACCATTTGCGCCAACTATCCCTTACTTTAATTGCCTTATTTCTCGCTGTAATCCCGCTGATGGGGCAAAAAGTCTCCGTCCGAAATTTTGGGGATATTTTGGACTTTGCCTATTCCCAGTCCGATGAAAAACAGCTATGGGAGCTCCAGCGTCTTCAGGAAGAATCCTCCCAACGGGAATCCAAATCCGAGCTTTTGCCTAGGCTGAGGGCTTATGGCAACTGGGACAATTATCTGGAGCTTCCCGTTCAACTTCTCCCTTCGGAGTCAGTGGGGGGAGAACCTGGAACTTTTACCGAAATCCGATTTGGCACCAAGTATCAAGTCAACCTCGGGTTGGAGTTTTCCATACCGTTAGTAGACCTGGAACTTTGGAATCGAATCAAGACCGACCGCCTCAAGTATGAAGTAGCCAAGGAGGATATTTCCAGTCAGGAACATGCTTGGGTAGAGCAGCTCGCCAGGTCATATTATCTTCTTTTGCTCCACAAGGAAAGTCTGGAGTTGGCGAAAAATCGGTACGTCCTATCTGATTCGATTTATCGATTGGCAAAAGCAAAGTTTGAAATCGGAGAGCTGGAGCCTCTTCCCTTTCACAGGATCGAAGCGTCTGCACGATCCGCCAAAAACCAGGTTTTCAACCAAGAAAAACAAGTGAAAACCGCCTTGAACAGTCTTAACCGGCTGATAGGTGCAGATCAAACGTCGGAGTTTGAATTTCTGGACCAACTTGCTGATCAACAACCCGAGATACTTACAGCCGACTATGATTTGGAGCAATTGCCCGAATGGAAAATGGCTCAACACAGAGTCGACTTGAATGAACAGGCTCTCAAGCAATCCAGAACAAGCCATCTTCCGACCCTGATGGCCACTGGGAGCTTTTATCAACAAACACTCGGTAACCAGTTGAACCTTCAGGATGCGAGTTCTTTTGAGGTGGGCGTTTGGGGCCTTCGGCTGGAGTGGGATATTTTCCAAGGGGGTAAGCAGAAAACCAAAACCAAAACTGCGGCCCTTGACTACCAAATCGCCCAAAAACAGCTGGAGGTGACCAGGCAAGCTCTGGTGCAGGAAAAACTGGATCTGGAAGCTGAAATAGTCCACAATCAGGCTTTAGCAACCGGTTTTCTGCCCTTGCTTTCGGTATACGAATCCAACTATCGCCTTGCGGGAATTCAATGGGCCGAAGGTTTTATCCCTGTGGATGAATTGCTGCAGGTAGAAAATGAATGGATCGACCAACAGCTGGATTACCTACTCGCCTTGTCTGAACTCGCTACTTCCAAAGCATTGGTTTCCATTCGCAACCATTCCTATTCTCAACAACCCTGAATCCTATACCCATGAATAAATTACGCCAAACAATCGGCCTCGCATGGATTGCCACTGCAGTTTCCTGCGCAAATCCGGAAACGATCCAGCCTGAAACCAAATCGGTAATGGAAGCTGTTTATGCCTCCGGTTTTCTGGAAGCCATTGGCCAAGTTGAACTTAGATCCCAGACCGAAGGCGTCTTGCAGAATGAATTTGGTACGGAAGGGGAAAAAGTCCAAAATGGGCAGGTTCTGTTTACCATTTCAGGTTTAGCCTTGGATAGCAGACTTCAGACTGCACAACAGCAATTCGAACTTGCCAAAATCAATGCCTCGCCTTCCAGCCCGGTATTAGCAGAATACCTTCAGGGAGTCAAAATCGCAGAAGAGCAATATCGTGCCGATTCGTTGACGTGGCTACGCCAGTCAAGACTCTACGAGCAAAAAGCAGTTTCCGTCTCACAATTCGAGTCGGCGGAAACGGCTTTTGAAAGCTCCAAACAGAATTGGAAAAGAAGCCAAAGCCAACTGAAAAGCAAAAGGGACCAAGTCCTGATGGATTTGGAATCGACCCGTAAAGACCTGCTCCTGCTTCAGGATGAGTTGGACCATTACAAAGTCCGAAGCGACCGGGATGGAGTCTTTTTCCATTCTGAAGCCGAGATTGGAGAATTCATCAAAAAAGGCGACGTCTTGGCCACCCTTGGTACAGACCGTGGATTTATCGGAAGTCTCAAGATTGACGAGCAGGACATCAGCAGAATCAGCTTAGGTCAAAAAGTACTGCTGGAAATGGATGCTTTTCCCGGAGAGACCTTTCAGGCAGAGCTCACCAAAATCTACTCCAAAGTCGATCCGATGGACCAGATGCTCCGAGTCGATGCCCGCCTGAAAGACACCTTGCCTTCCAGGCTGATCGGATTGGCTTTGGAGGCAAACATCCTGGTGCGGGAGAAAAGTGAGGCATTGGTGATACCCGGAAGTTTGCTTTTGCCAGGGGACAGCGTGCTGATACTCCATGATGGAAAAACCCGGAAAGTAAAAGTAAGCCCCGGTATCAGAACATTGACAGAAGTGGAAATTTTGGACGGGTTGAGTAAAGACTCAAATCTGATCAAGCCATGAATGTCATCCTCACGATAGCCAAAACCCACCTGCTTTCCAAGCCGAAGCAGACCCTGGTCGCCATGCTAGGTGTGACTTTTGGCATTGGCATGTTCATCATGATGATCAGCCTGATGACGGGGCTAAACAATTTCACGGAGGATCTTACCAAAATTTCCTCTGCCGATATCCGGTTGTACAAGGATGTCACCGAACCCCGATCGACGATTTTGGATAGAATTCATCCAATTGGGCTAAACCACGTCCACAGCGTAAAGCCAAAAAACGAGTCCGACAAAATCAGAAATGCCCGCCAAATCGCGGAGATATTGCGGGAGGATCCGGAAATCATTGGGGTAGCACCAAGACTAACGAGTCAGGTATTCTATAATTTCGGACCGGTAAAGCTGAATGGATCTGTTGCAGGGGTGGATATCCTGGAAGAAGACAAGCTTTTCAACCTCAGCTCCAAAATGAAGGCAGGATCACTTTCTGCCCTCATGACCACTTCCAACGGTTTGATCATCGGTTCGGGCTTGGCAAAAAAGCTTTCCGCCAAGCTTGGTGACCTGCTTATCCTGACCACGCCGCAGGGTGTTACCTATTCGATGAAAGTCGTGGGAATCTTTCAACTGGGATTGGGCGAGATAGACAATGTAAGAAGCTATTCCAACATCTCCACCGTCCAAAAACTCCTGGGAAAAGACGCCGGGTACATCACTGACCTCAACATCAAAACAACCGATTATCGATCTGCCAAACTCAAGGCAGAGAAAATTCAGGCGACTTTTGGAGAGAAGGCTGAAGACTGGGAAACAGCGAATTCTACCCTCCTGGCCGGAGCGATCATCCGGGATATCATGACCTATTCCGTATCCATCACGCTTCTGATCGTCGCGGGATTTGGAATCTACAACATTCTCAACATGACGATTTACAATAAAATGAAAGACATCGCAATTCTAAAAGCGACAGGCTTCGCAGCCAAAGATGTGACAGCGATATTCCTGACCCAATCCTTGATTATCGGGCTTCTGGGAAGTCTGATGGGATTGATTATGGGATTTGTTTTCTCTCTTCTCTTGGCACAGGTGCCTTTTGATGGAGGGGAATTACTTGCATTGGATTCCCTTCCGATCAATTTCGACCCCCAGTATTATGTCATCGGAATTGTCTTTGGCGTATTGACTACCGCATTGGCGGGCTGGATTCCCTCCCGGAAAGCCGGATACATTGATCCTATTGAAATAATCCGAGGAATCTAACCATGAAAAGTGTCTTACTGAAAACCCAGGGGATTACCAAATACTTCCATGATCCATACACCTTCCAAGTCTTGAAGGATATCGATATGGAAGTCTACAAGGGCGAATTTCTCAGCCTGGTTGGCAAATCGGGCAGTGGAAAGTCCACGCTGCTTTATTTGCTGAGCACAATGGATATGGATTTTGGAGGCAAACTTAACATCAACTCCGAAGAACTGACCGGTAAATCCCCCGATTACCTGGCGAGGTTTCGAAATGAACATATAGGTTTCGTTTTTCAGTTTCATTTTCTTCTTCCTGAGTTTACCGCCCTGGAAAACGTGATGATTCCTGCACTGAAGCTGGGAAGATTCTCCGAAGCCAAGATCAAAACCAAAGCCATGGAAAAGCTTGATCTGTTGGGTATAGCCGATCAGGCATCCAAGGTATCCTCCAAACTTTCGGGTGGACAGCAGCAAAGGGTGGCGATTGCAAGGGCACTAATCAACGATCCTCTGATCATCATGGGCGACGAACCAACCGGAAACCTCGATTCAATAAATTCGAAGATAGTTTTTGATACCTTTAAACGCCTGACACGTGATTTGGGCCAGACCATTATCGCCGTGACACATGATGAGGATTTTGCGTCCAGAACCGATCGAACCATTGAAATGAAAGATGGAAAAATCACGAGTTGAATCTGGGTTTTGGGAAGTTGTCATCTCAGGCAGGTTTTATCAAAACATCGCCTTTATCAAAGGTTTCGACAGGAGTATTGCACGATTGGAGCAAATAGAAAAAGACCTTAAAAAGACAGGCAAAAAAGAGGGTGATGAAGCTGAGAAAAAACTTCGGGATCGAGTATAGCTTGATTATCGCAATCACGCTGATCAGCGGTCTGGTTCGCTATTCCATTTGGGACAAGCTCGAGGTCATTGGCCCATTTCCGGCTGAGTCTATCTTATACACATTTCTGTTTTTATCGTTTACGTGGGAGTTTTTCAGGGGAATGAATGCCTATCTGAACAAGGTTATCCCATTTACGGATCGGTTTCTCCTAAGGCTGAATACGCAATTGGTGTTAGGTGTTGCATATATGCTTACCATTAACCGCCTGCTTTTTTCATTGGCGGGAAAATACTTGGAAGGGGCCATGTCGGTCATGTTCAGCCTGTCCACAAATGCTGTGTTTATCGTTCTTTCATTTCTGATCAACAGTATATTCGTAGGGAAACACTTCTTCGACGAATGGAAAAAAAGTATTCTCCGGGCTGAGCGATTGGAAAAGGAAAAGACCCAGGTACAGTTTGACAATCTCAAAAACCAGCTCAATCCCCATTTTCTGTTTAATTCACTCAGTTCGCTTCACAGTTTGATTTTTGACAATCCTAACCTTGCATCGGAGTATGTCAACAACCTTTCAAAAGTCTATCGCTACGTCCTCAAATATGAAAGTCAGTCCCTTGTTTCTATTCGGGAAGAACTTGATTTTATCGGACACTTCATCTTCTTGCTAAAAACTAGGTTTGGCAATGCGATTGAGATCCAAACGGATATTTCTGAGGGAGTGATAGATCAGGGAATTGCTCCTGTTTCTCTTCAGGTTTTGCTCGAAAATTGCATTAAACACAACGCCATAGACCCGGAGCATCCCTTGAAAATCGATATTTACTCCAAAGAAAATTACCTTGTCGTAAGAAACTCAAGGCATCCTAAAGTTTCGGTTATTGCATCAAACAAGCAAGGTCTCGCCAATCTGGAAAAGCTGTATGGCTTCCTCTCAACGCATCCGGTTCAGATCAAAATGACGGATGAAAACTATACAGTAGCGATCCCTTTAATCTCAAGGTACTGACCCAGCGTTATGAGTAGCTATTTCCAAAACGAAAAACCCAAAATCCTCATCCTTGAGGATGAGCCGCTCGTAGCGGATGGGCTGTGCAAGCACATCAGGGATTTGATTCCCGGCGCTCAGTTTTTGGAAATCCTTTCCAGTGTGAAGAAAGCGTTGCATTGGTTTGAAAAGTCGGCTTCTCCTGATCTGATCTTTGCGGACATACAGCTTTCCGATGGTATTAGTTTTGATGTATTCAAGCAATATGAGCCCGCTTGCCCGGTCATATTTACCACTGCTTTTGATCACTATGCCATTCGGGCTTTTGAGGTTAACAGCGTGGATTTTCTTTTGAAACCCATAGCGAAATCGGAGCTTAGAACTGCGTTGGAAAAACTGCGAAAGCGACGGGAGTCCTTTGCATTGCCGGATTTCCGGACAGCCATCGAGAAGCTAACCTCCGGAAGGATCTATTTGGAAAGACTTCTGGTCAACCATCAGAACCGTTTGATTCCAGTGGGAGTTGAGGACATATCCGGTTTTCAAAAAGCTGAGTTAATCTACCTGATCCACCGAAACGGAAGCAGGTTCATTACTGATTTTCAAACCATGGAGGAACTGGAGAACAAACTCGATCCTTCGTTTTTCTTTCGGGCGAATAGGCAGTTTCTCATACGGATCGACGAAATCAGGCATATCAAGAGCACCCACAAAGGACTGGAGGTATTTCTTAAAAATCCCCAATTATCCCAGGTAGAGATCAGCCGTGAGCGCAGCCCCATTTTTAAACGGTGGATTCTGGGAGGGAAGTGAGAGAGAAACCTGACACACAACTCTGATACCAGACATTTTAATAGCCACAAGTCCGGTTCGGGCTTGTTTGGCATTGGAAATTGCTTCAGTTGTAGGTACTTTTAGTTCGAAACGATTGACGATTAGGAAGAGCTTCCTCCAACGCTACGCGCAGGCCATGTGAGAAGACAGTCCCACGGACGATTTTGTGGAAAGGTGAACGTGTAATTCCCTTGCCTGACTGATCAACAGGATTTGAAAGCGAGCGGTGTGCTGATGAAAAAAATCAAAAAAATATGAAACCAAGCATCTCAGTAATAACATTGGGGGTGTCTGACTTGGAAAAGGCAGTTGAATTTTACCGGGACGGACTTGGCCTGCCGACGCAAGGAATCATTGGAAAGGAATTTGAATTTGGAGCAGTCGCTTTTTTTGACCTTCAAGGCGGACTCAAATTGGCGCTTTGGCCAAGAAAGAGCATTGCCAAGGATACGGGGTTACCCGATCAGAATATTTCCTCGTTGGAATTTACTTTCGGACACAACGTCGCAAATAGACAAGAAGTGGATGCAGTAATGGAAATGGCAAAAAAAGCCGGGGCTACTATCGTCAAACCTGCCTCGGATACTTTTTGGGGAGGTTATGCAGGATATTTTAAGGACCCCGATGGGCACCTTTGGGAGATTGTTTATAATCCTGACTTTATACCTACTGGCTGAAAAAATAGAAAAGTTAAGACTGCTATTTTGGATAATCCCAAAATAGGCAAGGTTCTTACTAGCCTATCCACGGAAAACGATCCCAGACATTTTCCGACTCACAGCTCGAAATGACAATCAAATCACCATAGCTTTGTTGGTATAATTGACATGGCTATGAAGATTTCCGAGCATCAGTTTCTTTTATTGGGACGGGAGCTTGATAGGCTTCTGGAGCGGGTAGCCCAGCGGATTCGTGACTTAAACACCCTCTATTTCATGGACAGCAATAAGTTGACCGCCAAGGGAAGGGCAATTGAATTTGAGCTCAAACGGGCAAAAGAATACTATGGGGAACGGGATCCGAGGCTATGGGATTCACTTTACTACCTCACCAAAAACGGAATCAGGTTCAAGTCCTTTCTGCTACCCCGGGACTTCGTTCCGTTGAAGGAGCAGATGAAAGACCTGAATGAGAAAAACGTTCCCATGAAGATCAACCGGTAACTGGAAGATATATCGGTTCCGTATCGCGAATGCTGGAAATGGCTGTTGGATTAATGCTGAAACAAATCCCCTCATATGGTATTGATCGCATGATTCGCCTTAATCCTGAAAAGGAGGATTCAAATGTTTTGCAATGATTTATGAATTTCAGACAGCTTCGTTTAAGCGGTTTCCCGAGTTTCGGATTCGTTTGGGAAGTGAAATTTATGCTAACCGGCAGAATGGATTCAGCCTCCATCTTTTTGCGCTAAAGGACAGGGTGCTCAAAACGGCTGGCAATTTGGGATTTCGTGTGGTTCCTCTTTTTTTTAGTCAAAGCTCCACACTCGATTTTCTGCCCGCCTCATGAGCTTTGATCGCTTTGACGATCTGCGTTTCTGTGAATCTCGATTTTTTCATAATAACCATTTAAAGTTGATGATTTCAATTCAACTTTCAAATGGCCGACTTTTAGGGGAGCTTACACTCGGGTATCACCCGTTGTAACGCCCACCTTTTTGGTCTATATTCATCATTCAAGGCACACACAAAAACTATAAGTCATGGCGGCCCCTTGATATTTAATTTTTATATTTCGGTGTGTCGTCACGCCTTATAGCTAGTCGTTACCTGCAATCTTACACCCAAACCATGCAAATTAGAGATGTTCGAAATTTTTAAAAAGCATATAGCTAAATTCGCAAAAGTATCTGATGCTGAATTTGAAGAAATTAAAAAATTCTTTGACATCAAAGAAATCGCCAAAAAAGAAAACCTATTAGAAGAGGGACAAATTTGCAGGTGTCATTTTTTTGTTTTGAGTGGCTTGTTGCGAAAGTTTTACATCAATGAAAAAGGCACTGAACAAACCACTGAATTTGCCATTGAAACCTGGTGGCTTACAGATAACTTTGCCTACGAAAACCAAGTTTCAACGGAATTTTATATTCAGGCTGTAGAAAAATCTATTGTGCTTTATATCACTCAAGATAAACAGGAAAAATTATTGAATGAATTTCCTGTGATGGAACGCTATTTCCGTTTTGTTTATCAACGAGCTTATGCAGCAGCTCAAAAGCGCATCAAATTTCTTTTTTCGTTTTCAAAAGAAGAATTTTATTTCCAAGCTGTGAGAAATCATCCCGAATTTGTACAACGTGTTCCGCAATACTTAATCGCTTCATATCTCGGATTTACTCCCGAGTATTTAAGCGAAATACGAAAAAGATATCTTTCTTAAACCAGTTTAAGTTTTTTCACTTCCTTACTCTCCAACTTTGCATTAAACAATCAAACAATAAATACAATGCAAAAACGATTTAACTTTAAGGAAGTTGCACCAAATGCACTAAAAGCGATGGTTGGTTTAGAAATGCATCTTTCAAAGGCTTCTATCTCTAAATCATCCAAAGAGCTTATAAAAATCCGAGCTTCACAAATCAATGGTTGTGCCTATTGTATCAACATTCATACTCAAGACGCAATTAAAAATGGCGAAACAAATCAACGGATTTTTTTACTGAATGCTTGGAGAGAAACTGAAGACATTTTTACGGAAGAAGAAAAAGTAGTGTTGGCGATAACGGAAGAGATAACATTAATCCATCAAAATGGATTGTCAGATGAAACCTATTCAACCGCATTACAGTTCTTTAGCGAAACTCAAATTGCAGATATTATAACTGCCATAATTACGATCAACCTCTGGAACAGGGTCGTATTAAGCACCCACTTACCAATAGGACAAAGTCTTGCATAGTGGACAATTATAAAAAAGAAGCAGGTTTAATCACCTGCTTCTTTTTACACGAAAAGGATATCTTTGTAATTTGGCTTTGCCAAACAACCAGGATTCCGTGCGGCTTGCAAAGCCAAGCATGAAATGCAAAGCATTCACCGAATGCCCTTGAAACCAATTTCACAATGAGGTAAACCGCTATTGCACTGCCCATCCCGACTTTTTCGGGAAAACCGGTGAGATTCCTTTGGGCGTTGAGTCGAGTCAGAGACCTGCTCCGATCGAACCGAAATCTCCAATTCTACCACTGCTCAAGCTCCCTCTCCATGTGGAAGCCTGTCCCGATGAGCGTAGCGATATCGGGAAGAGGGCATCTGATACTGGACAGTTCGGTATTTTTCGTCCATTTGGATCTCTTGCAAACTTCCTTTCGGATACGATTTTTCAACCGAACCACTACACAAGCACCTTCTCCTAAAGGAGAAGGCGGGGGATGAGGTATATTGAAAAATACCCAATACAGGGTATTTTTTGTTTCAACTAATTCCCTTTTCTTGGGATACCAACTGACTGCCACCGCATTGCTATCCTTTATCCAATCTAAATGATTTCAGCATTTCGGGGTCTTTTTATCTTTCTATTCTTCTTAAGGACGATTTCTGTATTTGCACAGACAGAGTTTAAAGTCTACTTGACTAAAACCGGAGCAAAATACCATCGCTCAACCAGCTGCTATGATCAGACAGGTGACCAGGATCCCCAAATCTACCACTGCTCAAGCTCCCTCTCCATGTGAGCCAGTCCCGCAGAATTGCGGGAAGAGGGGTAGGGTGAGGTAGAGGAGGCACCACCACCAATGCCGGTTCCCGATGCTCCCGAAAAGCATCGGCAGAAAGTAGTTATTGCTGGCAGCATGTTGGATAGAGGATTGGGCCAATTGATCCCGGCAACTGTACGGGATGGTATGGATGGCAGGTGGAATTGCCTTCCCATTCCGCAGGCGGGCTTTCGACAGCTATCCGGAACCCATGCAGTCCAAAAGACAATTTTACTACTTCCAGCAGGGGTAGACAAATCCCATCTAGCCTAAACGATAATTTTGCTGCTCCTAGATAAAGGAAATTAAACTTCAAAAGATGAAGTACTTTTTGTTCATAGACGAATCCGGCGATCATGGATTGACAAGTCTCAATCCGGATTTCCCGGTGTTTCTGCTTTGTGGGATAATAGTGTCCGAATTGGATTATCAGCAAATCAGACACAGCTTTAATCAGATTAAGACTGGACTTTGGGGACGAAAAGAAGTGATCTTTCACAGTCGGGATATCCGAAAATGTGAGAAGGAATTTTCCATACTCTTTGATCTGGAAAAGAAAAAGTGGTTTTATGATCACTTGAATCTACTCATGGTGGAGCGGCCATTTACAGTAATTGCCTCTGCCATTCGGAAAATCGAATACATCCGGCGATTTGGTAGACTTTCCAATGATGTCTATGAGTTGGCGCTGTCTTTCATCATCGAGCGTTCGGTTTTTTATCTGGATGCTTTGAAAATGCGTGATATTGAACTTGAAATCATTATTGAGAAAAGAGGAAAGAAAGAGGATAAGAGACTGGAAGAACATTTTCAGCGCTTACTGGCTAGAGGGACCGGCTATGTATCAGCAGATCGCCTAAAAGGGTATGGGATTAAAATTATATTTAAGTCCAAGCTAGAAAACACCAATGGATTGCAATTGGCTGATTTGGTGGCATATCCTGCAGCTAGGTATGTCATTGAGCCAAATCGGGCTAATCCAGCATTTGAACTAATTTACCCCAAGTTTTATCGGAAAAACGGAAAACTTTATGGACTTAAAATTTATCCTTAAAAAAAAAACAAAGAGCCCAACTTTCGCTGAGCTCCTTGCCGATCGGGGACACCCCGGTCCAAATGTTTCTCTGAGGTATTCATCAGATTTAACGCAATTTTAATCAATTAGGTTAGATAGGCCAAGTTTAAGGTCGAATTATTTCAAGATCATGAGTGATAGCACTAAATAGCATTAATAATAATCAGAAAGACAAGCAACCCCACAGTTTCATTGATGATCATATTTCACAGATATCTGCTATTTCCTAATTCTATAAACTGGGATTTGAGTACCTCTCCATGAGGGATTTGATTTTTCAGTACCATCATACCCCTTCAAAAAAACCTCCCTTCCCCTCCCTTTTCCCACTTTTCTACCAAAATACCCACTACCAGGTATTTTTTCTTCCCCAATAATCCCTTTCTTGGTATGGAGAAGCTTTTGATAATCAGCCAAAGTAAGCGCTTAAGGTGCCAAGGGATTACCAATCTTGGATTTTCTGCTGAATGATCGCCATGACTTTAAAAGCCTGTCCCTCAGGATTACGGGAAGGGACGGGCTTCCTCGGTGGTAATGGGAATTCCCTAAATCAATCCGGAAGGATACCTATTCCTGGATCAAAAAAGAAAGTTGGGATTAGTTAAATGGATAAAGAAGCAAATCGATAAATTCGGTCTCACCGAAGACGATTTGGGCCTCAAAACTGCTGAATTTTAAGGGTTTTGGATGCCGTTAGTCAGAATTTGAATAGGCAACACCTTATGAAAATAAATACTCACGCTGACAAGACATCGGAACCCATAAGTCAAGCCGTTGTGAATAGTTTACCCAAACAGCAAAGTAGTGGCGAATCAGCTTTTAAGTTTGTGGACAACAGACCAGAGGCTATTGCACAAAGGAAACTACAAGAAGCGATTAACAATAACCCTCGTCGTGTTCAGCAATTGAAAGCGAATCCGCAGGTGGCAAAAAATAGCCCTCAGATAAAGCAACTAAGGGATTACCAGGCCATGGCTGATAATTTCGCTTCTCAAACTGTACAAGGAAAAGAAAACTTGGCAGACGGCGGGTGGACGGGGGACAAAAACACGCAATTGCGTCAATCGCCGGCCGCTTCCGGCAATATCGTTCAATGTTATGGGCAGATCCGTTTTGCCAACCTGGCCAGCGATGCGAAATATCAGACAAAAGGAGCCGCCATTATCGCGGCTTTACAGGCAACACCGAATATCCAGAACTTCCTGGCCAATAAAAATGCAGTGATCACGCTGGAAAGCGACCCGCAACTGGCTTCTGTACGTGTGAGGGACGATCAAGTGCAAATCACGCTTTCCCCCTGGTTTTTCGAACAGGAAAGCCGGGGCAGGATTCTCGGCATGCTGGCGCATGAGTTCGGCGTCCACCCACTTGCCGACGAAGCTTTGACAGGGCCGGAGCAAGCCCAGGAAACTCTGGACATAACGAATAATACCGCTTTCCCTACCGGTATTCCCGGACATCCTGGCCACACGATCACACCGGGAGCAGCGGGGCAAACAGATCACGTCTTTGCCGCCGTTGCCGGTCAGCCACGTTTTATTTCTTATCAGCAAACGGCCTATCAGATGGCCAATGCCATGTACCTGCGTTCCCTGGCCCCTGGAGGCGATGTAACTGGGGCGCACGTCACCGACCAGATCATGACCTATCTATCGGATATCGCCATGATCCTGGCAACCAATGATCATCGGGGCCAGATTGTTTTGGAGCCTCAAAGGACCGCGGATGCCTTCAACCACCTGCGCACGGGGTGGCTTGCATTTGTCGGGGGACAACCGAATGGTGCCGCTCTGACGGGGCTTACGCCTGGTGCGAAATCCAAAGGCGATGTGCTGGGAGAGGTGACTGGCATGATGGGTAAATTCATTTTGTCGATCGGCACCGGCAGCAAGGATAACTCCCAAATCGAGCAAACCAAGACCGGCTTGTTCAATCCCACATATGCGGATCTTACCAGTGCGCAAACTGGAGTGTTGGCCGATCATAACCTTAATTTACAGCCTAAAAATTCAGGGGCACCTACTCCTTCCTTTTTAGATGCACTCGATGACGTTACCGGCAATGCAGCAGGCCACAACCGGCTGCAGGCACGTGCGAATATTTTTGCTCACAGGCCCGATCCAGACCCGGCAACAGATGCGGCCCTTGGCCGGTTATTTGTGAACTTGACGAATAACACACTGGAGAGTCCCATATCTTCCGACAATCTGCATTACCTTGCTGTTTTCCTGAACTTAAAGATCCGCATTGTAAAAGCAAACGGACAAATGGAAGTGAAGGGAAATGGAGTGCGATGTACCCTGCTAGAAGTCGCCAAGCCCGCGCTACATTACCGTTTTGCAACTTGAGACCGGCTGCAATGAATAAAACTGCCAGTAACCACTAGGCTTTCGTTGCGTGTGAAGCACCGCCTGTCCGAATTTTTTCAGGAAACTGCTGAAGTTCTTATGGGGATTGAGTGGGGTAGTACCCAATAAAGGATTTGTAATCCCAAACCCACCTTTTCCCACCCAAAAATCCTCGGTTTCTACCCGATTTTTTTCTTTTTGTCCAAAAAAATACCCTGTACAGGAGGACCGAGCGTTAAGAAACAGTCTGGGGGACTGTTTTAGTGAGGGGCCAGCTTGCAGGGTTGGAAATTCCAACTAATTCCCTTTTCTTGAGATACCAACTGACTGCCACCGTATTGCTATCCTTTAACCAATATAAATGATTTCAGCATTTCGGGGTCTTTTTCTCTTTCTATTCCTCTTAGGGACTAGTTCTGTATTTGCACAGACAGAGTTTAAAGTCTACTTGACTAAAACCGGAGCAAAATACCATCGCTCAACCAGCTGCTATGATCAGACAGGTGAGCAGCATCCCCAAATCTACCACTGCTCAAGCTCCCTCTCCTGGAGGAGAGGGGTGGGGTGAGGTAGAGGAGGCAGCGCCACTACCAAAGCCGGCTCCCGATGCTCCCGAAAGGCATCCGCTGGGAGTAATTATTGCTGGCAGCATGTGGGATAGGATAGGAGGGCGACAGCCAGTCCAGCAGGATTATTAATACCCCCAACAAATTGTAACAATCTATTTGAAAAAACGAGATGTCCGATTCTAATGCACAGTGGTATGTTTATGTATATATCGACCCGAGGAACTTTGAAGAGTTCTATTACGGAAAGGGAAAGGGAAACAGAAAGGAGGCTCATATTTTTCAAGACGGAGACTCTGAAAAAATCAAGCGTATAAAAGCCATACAAAAGGAAGGGCATCAACCAACTATAAAGGTTATAGCCAAAGGACTAACTGAACCAGAAGCTTTCCTTGTCGAAAAGACGTTGATATGGAAATTAGGAAAAAATCTTTTAAATGATTCATCAGGGCATTTTGCTGACAAATTCAGGCCCCATGATACCTTCCATTTGGATTTGGCGGGTTTCGATTTCAAGAATGGACTCTATTACGTCAATGTCGGTGAGGGAATGCATCGTTGTTGGTCAGACTGCAGTAATTTTGGTTTCCTTTCTGCTGGGCAGGATCGGAAGTGGAGTGACCCAATCAGGACTCTTTTGCCTGGGGATATTGTAGTGGCCTATCTTAAAAATAAAGGGTACGTGGGAATTGGGAGAGTCACTCAAAAAGCAAGGAGGGTCAGTGAATTTAGAAAAGCGGGAGAGTTACTTATAGCTTCTGACCTAGAGGTTCCAAATATCTTTGAGAATTCCGGAAATGAGAAAAGTGAATACTTGGTTGAAGTAGATTGGATTGTAAAGGTGCCAAAAGAAGAAGCGAAATGGAAGCCGAAGTCGGGACTGTTTACAAGCCAATTGATCAAAGCTTCACTTCAGAATCAAAAAACCACAAGAGAATTCTTAGAATCGGAATTTGGTATAGATTTAAGAAGTCTACTTTTAGAAGATGGACAGACCATTTCTGAATAGGAGTTGGATAAATATGACCTCGACTGTTACAGACTACTTTGGAGTTACTACCGGCATCGCCAATTCTACCACTGCTCAAGCTCCCTCTCCTGGAGGAGAGGGCTGGGATGAGGTAGAAGAGGGAGGGGTGAGGTAGTATCCCTACCACCGCTCTGCAACCCGTTTATCCACCCGATGATCCCTGCATTCCGGTTTCTACTGATTTCCATTCTTTTCTTTGCTTCCGTTTCCGCCTATTCGCAGTCGGGGAGTAAGGTATTTGTCACCAAGACCGGGGCCAATTACCACCGCTCCATACAGACAAGTGATCAGGATCTCCAAGCCTACCACTGCTCAAGCTCCCTCTCCATGTGGAGAGAGCCTGTCCCGAGGAGCGTAGCGTATCGGGAGCTGGGGTGAGGTAAAAAGCCAATTGACCCCGACAACTGTACGGGAGCAGGGCAGGCAAATCCCACCCAGTCCAACCCATATTTTGACTACTCCCGGAAGTTGTTGGACGGCCTAGATATTCCCAAAGTGAGGACAATGGGTTGTCCTGTAGTTCGTACACCCGTCCAATTTAATGCGATCTGGGTAGTGCCATCCGAATTGGAGCAGATGCCTTTCAAACCCAGAAAATTACATTTTAAGAATGCCTAAAATTCGATCGATCACTCATTCCTTAAACTTTCAACAGGGTTTGCGCTGGCATCCTTAATAGATTGACCACTTATTGTGATGACGGCAATAATAAATGCTGTAAGTCCTGCAATAACAAATACACTTATCCCAATATCAATTCTGTATGCAAATTCCTGTAACCATTGGTGCATAAAATACCATGCAATAGGAACTGCTACAATAAATCCTAAACCTACTAACTTAAGAAAATCAATATTCAAAAGCTTAACTACACTACCCACCGAGGCTCCGAGGACTTTCCTGACTCCAACTTCTTTTTTCCGCTGTTGTGAGGTAAAAGATACAAGTCCATATAAGCCCAAACATGCAATGAATATTGCCAAACCTGCAAAGAGACCGAAGAGCTTTGCAAATCGGATGTCATTTTTATATTGTTGGTCAAAAGCCTGATCAAGAAATTGATAATCAAACACATTGGCAGGAAACAACCCGGAATATAACACTTCAATTTTGCTTATGACTGTGGGCAGATCATTTGTCGATAACTTTAAGGAAATATGTCTTCCACCGGAAGTGTGCCCAAAAACAATATTTTGTTGCTCTTGGTGTGCGGAGGACCAGTTGAAATCTTTATAAACTCCAACGACCTGGGCTTCATAATCACCAATCATCAATAACTCATTTAATACTTGATCAGGTGCCTCATAGCCAAGAGCTTTTGTAAGGGTTTCATTTATCGTTACATTCCAAATAGCATCCGGATCATCGGAGAAGGTAACATTTTCAAATCCTTTCCCTGCTACTAATTCCAATTTATAGAGCTTGGCAAAGCTGGTATCAATATAGGTTGCTACACCCCTAAGAGAATTTTTCGGTTCGTCTGAAGCTTTCCGAATACTTGCGCCATTCCAATTAAATCCTTGCCCGGGCAAACTTGCTGAGACAGCAGCCTGTTCAATTTCAGGTAATTTTCTTAGCTCCTGAAGAAAGTTGGCAATTGGATTTCCGGTATTCTCATCTTGCGGTAAATTACGTGGACCTTTCACAATAAGAACCCCATCCATATTAAGTCCCAGATCACGATCCCTCATATGGTTCAGCTGGTTATATATTATTAAGGTTCCTGATATCAACACAATGGAGGCGGCGAATTGTAACACAACCAATCCCTTACGTAGCCAAACCTGCCCTGTGACCATGGATAATTTCCCTTTCAGTACTGTTACAGGCCTAAAGGATGATAATATAAATGCGGGGTATAATCCTGAAAGTAAAATACTGGATATCAAGGTAACCAACAATGTAATCCAAAGGTCTGGTTGCATCCACATATCTATGCTCAGGTGAGACTGTGCGATGTTATTCACAAATGGGATCAATATTGCTGTAGCAACGAAAGCAAAAACCAAAGCGACCACATTTGTCAGTGCCGCATCAAATAAAAATTGGATAATTAGCTGGTTTTTCTGCGCTCCAAGTACCTTGCGGACACCCACTTCTCTTGCGCGGTTTAATGCTCTGGCTGTGGCAAGATTGATATAATTTATAAGTGCTATAAAAAAAGTAACAAGACCAATTATTGTGAAGAAATACACTGTTCGTGAACTTCCAATCAGTTCACCTAAAGGTCCCTGAACTTGAGCATTCAGATGGATCTCTTCTAGGGGTTGAATTTTGATGGATGATTTATAGCCCTGTTGTTTTAATACTCCTCCTCGGTTACTTAGAAACAACTCCGTTAGTTTCTGTTCAATTGTAACCGGATTTGCCTCAGGATGTAGTTGCAGATAGGTACTAAAATTATTCCAGCTCCAACCACCTTCTGGTTCTGTACTGTAATTTTCACTTTCCAGAAGGTTATCCATCGGAAGTAGAATATCGAATTGGAGGTGTGAATCATCAGGAACACCGGAAAAAATCCCGGCAATTCGGTAATCCTGCTGTACTTGACCTATTACTGAAATTACTTCACCTATAGCATTGTCGGTGCCAAAATATTTCTGAGCAGCCTCTTCAGAGATTACGGCTGTTCCCTTTTGAAGTGCTTCGTCTTTACTTCCTGAAATTAATGGAAATGAAAAAATATCCAGAAAGTCAGGATCAGCATAATAAATCATTCCTTCTTCAAAAACTTTTTCAGGCTGCTCCGAATTGAAGACAAGAGCATTATCGGAATGAACACGCGAAATATGCTGAATTTCAGGAACACTTTCTTTAAACAATGGTGCCATTGACTGAGGAGTAAAAGCACCACCAAATTCAATAGGTTCACCGCCACGACCAAATCCGGGAAGTACTCTGTATATCTGAGAGTTATTCTCATGAAACTGATCGAAGTTCCTTTCAAAGGATATATATTGAAAGATGATCATGCAACAAGTCAACCCTATTGCAAGTCCAATAATATTGATCCCTGAATAAAACTTATTGTTTATTAGATTCCTTATTGCAGTTTTTATATAGTTCTTAAGCATAGCCTGGTGATTTGAATAATTGTCTAATTATAAACAAGTCCTATTATTTACATATGAAATCGTGCATGACGAAAACGTCACACTCTGGGATGATTATCAATCCTGCGAGATTCCATGTGGCCGCTGAAAACCAAATTATAAACACATGAAATTCTTTACTGATATTTTTTTGACAGTAATTTTCCTATCGCGATTTAGCCGACCTTGACAATCTTTGAGAGTGATTTAAGTTTTTAATTGATTTCTACCAATTAGGCAATATCAATAACTTCCTTTTCGAAATACATGCCAAAAAATCGGTTAAAAATCGGCTCAAAAAGCCTATTTTCATTTTTATCAGGAGGATTTATCGGTCAATATTGTTCATGTGCGACCAAAATGAAATTTCGGTCACTATGCAAAAAGATAACATCCACTCTTTGGCCCAATATGTAGGGGTTTGCCATTTTGAGTGCATTAAATTGACGGGTAATAGTCCTCTTCGTCTTCGCCACAGGCTGCAGTAAGGAGCAAAAAGAAGGTCAGAGGGAAATTGAGTTTTATAGGGGTAGGAGTGAGGTAGGATAGGGAGGGGCATCATTTAGCAATAGATTCATTGTCAAATTATTTGACAACAGATTTTTTGTCACTTGCAAGACTATGACTTATTCCGACAACCTGTTTTACAGCGCATCATCCATCACTCGCCGAAGAGCAAGGGAATTGAGAAAGGTTCTCACACCAGCGGAGATTCGACTCTGGGAAGTTCTTAAAAACAGACAATTGGATGGACACAAGTTCCGCCGCCAGCACCCGATCTACCGATATATTACCGATTTCATGTGTTTTATAATTGATTTTAATTGGCCACATGGAATGCCCAAAATAATCATTCCACTGTGTAAGAAGTTTTTCTCATGGGCATTTCTACTGCCACGAACTCCGTCTAGTGATCGAGCTCGATGGCGGAGTGCATGATGGGGTAGAGCAGCAAGAGCATGACTTTTATAGAGACCAAATTATCCAAGAATTTGGGATTCGGGTCTTAAGATTCAAAAACGAGGAAGTGGTGGATGGGCTACAGAAGGTATTGGAGAGAATAAGGGCGGTTCTGCCTTGATTTACCCCACCCTAACCCTCCCCTTAAAGGGAGGGGACTAGATCCGTGTTGCATGGAATAATCTTCTCCAATTTTCTTTTCTCTTGTGAGATGCTCCGAATTCTGTGACCTTCTAGCTCTACTTTTAGTAGAAATGATCGCCCTCTCCAAGTGGAGAGGGAGGGGTGAGGTTGTGAAAATACCCAGTACAGGGTATTTTTTATCCTAACTAATTCCCTTTTCTTGGGATACCAACTGACTGCCACCGTATTGCTATCCTTTAACCATTCTAAATGATTTCAGCATTTCGGGGTCTTTTTCTCTTTCTATTCCTCTTAGGGACTATTTCTGTATTTGCGCAGGCAGAGTCCAAAGTCTTCGTCACCAAGACCGGAGCCAAATACCACCGCTCTACCTGCCGATATGCGCAAACAGGCTGGGAGGCGACACTAACTGAGGCAAAGGATAGGGGGCTGACTGCATGCCTGGTCTGCAAGCCGGGAGGAGGGAGTGCTTCTACTCCGGCCAGTTCTTCTTCCACGGAGACAAATAGTCTGAGGTCAACTACACCGACTGCAAGCAAACCTGCAGCAACTACTAACTCATCCCAATGCAGCGCAACTACTAAAGCAGGTTCTCGATGCTCTAGGAAGTCTTCCTCGGGAAGTAGCTATTGTTGGCAGCATGCGGGGTAAGATAATAGGCCAATTGAAAATTGGTTTGGATATTCGAGTGAAGTTGCAAACTTCACTCAGTCCCAACGATAATTTGACTACTCCCAGAGGGGGGGAACTGGGGTGGACAGGCATAATTTTGACTAATATGAATTACTTAGACTTTGAACAAGTCAAACCAATGATTAATAAAGGTAAGACCATAGAGCAATTTCTTGGTTTTGCAGAAAATGGTGGTTTTTTGACATTGAAGTGGATTTCATTATATCTTGACAACGACGAATACTGCGTGGATTTTCATGAAATATTTGATGACAGAAAAGAAGGGATTGAAATTATTTATGATTTTTCATATGTTGAGCCAGATGATATGTATGGTAAAAGAATTCATCAAACTGTAGATTTTGAATCTCTGACTGAATGGATTTTTAAGCACTTTTCGATTAGTCGTGACAGGTTTTTACCTTTTGGCTACCTAAATGAGGAACTCGGAAAAGAAAATTAATGCACAGATCCACCCCACACAATATAAAGGCTGACTTTTCTTGTAACACCCGCCGAAGTAGAGAGCGGTTCTAATGGAACCAAAATCTCACTGTCTACCCCCACTCTGCAGTCTGAAAGAACCAGCAGCTCGAGTCTACCACTGCTCGATCGCCCTCTCCTAGAGGAGAGGGAGGGGTGAGGTTTTTTGAAAAATACCCAGTACTGGGTATTTTTTAGTTCCAGATTTTTCCCTTTCTTGAGGAACCAACTCACTATCACCCAACTAGCAACCTTTAATTAATCGAATTATTCCAGCATTTCGGAGTTTTGTTGATTTTCCGTTACTTCCAAATGCTCCGGTCCATCTGTAGGACTGTCTGGACTGGACCAGGATCTCTAGGTCTACCACTGCTCGATCGCCCTCTCCTGGAGGAGAGGGGTGGGGTGAGGTAGAGGAGGAGCCACCACCAAGGCGGGTTCCCGGTGCTCCCGCAAAGCATCGGCAGGAAGTAGCTATGGCTGGCAGCATGCGGGGTGAAAAAGGTAGAACGCTGGGGAAAGGAGCTAGCAAACAACCCGACCCATCGGCCTGTCCTGGTCTAGGGCTGAATGGGAGGGAAGGCAAGCTTCACTCAGTCCAAAGGATTGTTTGACTACTGCTAGGTTGGGACCTTGACTTTGAAAAAATGGCTTGTCCCGATTTGCGACCTCGATAGCAGCATGATTCTGGATTGCTCCGTGCCAGGAGTGGATTATTAATAACAAAAAACTGATTGTAAGTATGTCAAATTGGTTTGAAAACCACCCAGTTAAATCAATAATTTCTTTTTCGATTGCTTTAATTGCTGCCACCGCTGCTGTGTTTTATTTTATACTTTTTGAGAATCAGTCTAATCTGCATTTAACGGAGAAGGAAAACTTGAAAACACAGATTCAAACACTTAATGAGAGGATTAGTTTGCTACAATATGATAATGGAAAATATGTTAGTGAAAATGAAAAGCTTAGAGAATGGCTTAGATTAACACCAGGCACATTAGAATTTCTTGAACGTAGGATCAATTTGCTTGAAAGAGTTGAGATGTCTTCCGACACGTCGACATCTAATGAAAAAACCGAATTTTCTTACTTTTCGAAAAGTCCTATGCTTTATAAGGGGACTGCTTTTCTTGATTTGAAAACAGGTCTATCCTTTGGGATTAACAAAATTTCAAGTGATAGAACCGGAAGTGGTATCATTACTTATCCAGACGGTACTGAAATGAAATTTGAGAATGAGAAAGCCGGAAAACAATGGGAATACTCGTTTGAAGGAGTGAAATATTATTTGATTTTAATGGAAATTAATTTTATAGGAGATCAATTTAGGGTGGCGATTAGAAAAGAATAGATTCTCATTGAGTTTTCCCATTTGTTAACCAGAGGTGTTTTGAGGGGAGCCATGCGCCATTACGGTGCCTGGGGTTACTGCATTTTACTCAACTCTCTTTCTATCATCTGCTCCATACCGAGAGAAGGCTCAGGCAAATCCGAACTGATAATTACTCCCTCAGGATCAATCAAAAAATATTTGGGAATTGACTTAACCAGGTATTTGTCTCCAAACGTATCATTCATCCCGTCGGGAATATTCACTTCGAATCCATTACCACTGGGGTTGGTGTTGTATACAAATTCTTTCCATCTGTCCAATTCAGAATCTACAGATATCATAACGACCGCTATTCTCGGATCTGAGGAATACTTAGAGGCCATCTCCAGGATTTTTGGACGGTGCAGGAGACAGGGACCGCACCAAGTAGCCCATGCATCGATCAGCACAAGCTTCCCCTTCAATTCAGAGAGTTTAAAGGAAGAACCGTCAGGTCTTCTTGCTTCAAAATCAAAGGCAGATACACCTGCCATGGACGAAAAGAATGAGTCAGACGCTCTATTTATTAGGTAGAAATAGGGATTATTCTTTTCTCGCTCTAAGGCTTCCTTGATTTTCTCAGTGGTAAATAAGTGTTGATGAGGTCGCCAATAGATAGGATTTTCGATGACTGATTGGATGTAAAAGGCTTTCAGAAAATCTTCTAGTGCTGGATCGGTGTTTTTGGATTCGATGATATCCAAGAAAAACGGAATAGAGGGGATGGAATCATTTTCTCTTAGGTATTCAATCTCATACTGATATAAGATATTATGTGGAAGTGATTTGGCTTCAGTTCCATAAGCTGGAATGTCAGCCACAAAATCAAAAAACGGATCTTCCGGCTTTAGTTTTCGCTTTATCCGACCAAAGTAAAAAAGGAAACTTTGAGCTCGGGCCTTATTTTGGTAGTTCAATATTGCGTATTCACCTTCAGATAGTTGTTTCGAAGCCCCAGAGATAACTTCTTGTCTTTTCCCGATCAAGCTATCAAACTTCTGTTTTACCTCATCTACGTCGCCGTAGTCATAGAGTCTACCGTATTTTGAATGCATTTCGTCAGTGGAATGCCAGAGGTAATTGCTCAACGAATCAGCGGGTTGGTTTTTAGTCTTGACATTCTCCCCTTCGAAGACAAGCTCTCTTTTACTTCCTGGCTCGAGAATAGCTAAATAAGGGGATTCTTTTCCTTTGATCTGAATGCCGACCAAAAGAGGCTGCTTGATCGGGAAGAAAAATTTTCGCTGAGGAGAGTTGAGCGGGATTTTGGCAATGGTCTCACCGGTGATTAATTCCTGAATGAATAAGCTGTCGTATGGGTTCGAACTTTCAGGAATCGTTATTTCAAAAACCTCAGGTTCCGAACAGCTTTGAAAAGCCAGAAAAGCGCCAGTAACAAAAATGAAGATTTTGTTCATATAGATTGTTTACGATCCTCAATATAAGCTATTTAAAACAAATAACTATTTATTAAGAAATAGGATTTATTTTTCGTTTCTTGCTCGCCAAGAGAAAGGGATCGTGCGAAAGGTTGACAATTGATATTTTAATAAGAATTTGGACCAATAATTTTGAAATCAATCAATATGAGAAATCCCTCTATCTCCATATTATTCTTTTTGTTGATGCTTAGCTTCAATTCAGTTTTTGCTATCAATCCAGAGAGAGAATACATCCGTACCCCGGATTCAGTCAAATGGAATTATCAGCAACTGGACATCCATACTCCTGATGGTTTCCGTCTCAATACCTGGATCTATGAGGCAAAACCCGAAAACGACAAGGATACGGTTTTAATTCTCGCTTATCCAGACGCTGGAAACATGTCCTATTTCGTCTATCACGCAGCTATCTTGGCTAATTCTGGCTACACCGTAGTTACATTTGATTATCGGGGATTCGGGAAAAGCCAAGATTTCGAGATTCAGAAAGAATATCTTTATTACAGGGAGTTTGCTTGGGATCTAGAGGCAGTAGTGGACTCCATTTCTAACAAAATTCCAAACAAGAAACTAGGAATCTGGGCAATGTCTATGGGGACTACCATCGCCTCAAAGGCCTATCCCCAGATAAAGAATCAGATTGATTTTATTATTGGTGAAGGCTTCGTTACAGATCCTGATGCAATTGTGGAGTTCTACAAAGAGAAGAACAAAGGGATTCTCCTTCCCGAAAATAGCAATGAGTTTAAGAAATCTGTTGAATCCATCGACTGTCCCCTCTTGATTTTAACAGCATCGAAGGATACAGTCACCACACACGATTCAGCTTTGAAACTTCAGAGTAAGCTTGGTGCTAATTGTCAAATCATCCGATACGAAGGAGATCATTTGACTGGGTTTCAGGTGGACTATGACAAGATGGGATTTGGAGGGTGGTTTGTGGATCAGGTAGATAGATTTTTGGGAAAAGCAGCAGCTTGATAGAGTGCCTTTAACGATATGAGTTAGCCCCCCGTCAGCGCTACACTCATGCCCGAATTTTTCATGGATGAGTGAAAGAAGCTTTTTCCTAGTGAATGTTCCCATCCATCGTTTGTTTTTGGAGAAAATGACCTGTACTTATTATAATAAAGCAGAAGGAAATTCCTGACGATACCAAGCTTATACCAGACTAATTCTGGTATGTGCAAATATGAGGATACAGATAATTTTAATGATATATTAACTGTATAAAGCCTATACCATGAAAGAATACCAAAATCCGAAAGATCGAAAATACACCAAAGAATTACTTGAGTTAGCCCCAAAGGAATCGAAAGCTTTTATGAATTTAAAGCATACTGCAGAAAGATCCGACGGAATCATTCCTGTCAAATACCGTGAGCTGATGTCCATAGCCGTAGCACTGACCACCCAATGTGCCTACTGCATGGAATCGCATATCCAAAACGCAAAAAATGCCGGTGCGTCCAAAGAAGAAATAGCAGAGACGGTTTTTATAGCCTCAGCTATCCGTGCAGGTGGGGCAGTCGGAAACGGATTACTTGCAATGCGTATTTACGATGAGGTCTAGACTAATAAAGCTACAGGATATAAGTTCGCTAGGGCTGGGGGTGAAAGATTAATACGCCGCGGCTTATTAGTCTAGCGAGAGCCTGTCCCGAGATTTTAATCCCGATCGCTAGAGAATCGGGAAGCGTAGCGGATCGGGGCCATTTCTCTTTCTGGAGCAAGAGCTGAAGAATATCTAGGATAAATCAATCTTCGTTTCCGAAGTGCAGCAGCTCCATTTAAAAGGATCCTTCGAGATGTTTGTACTGTAGGATGCGCAGGGTAGGACCAAGCGCAGCCCCTTTGAGACCAGAGAACATTTTCCTAAAAAGGTTGAGATCAAAGATGGTTGTAGCTTCTACCGGTATTACCGGATGGATCTCCAGCCTTCGATCATGAATACAAGACTGTATCTGCGATACCGGGTTTCAGCACAGCCCATCTTCCCATCGCATCTAATACAATTTGGATGCGTTCAGCATTGGAGCAAATGCCTTTCAAGCCATGGAGGTTATTTTTAAGATCGTAAAAATCTTGTTTATCCTCACTTTTTTCTCTTTTACCCCGAAAAATACCCTGTATAGGGTATTTTTTTACTCTTAATTTCTTCATTTCTTTAATAACCAACTCACAACCACCACATTGTTGTCATTTGCTCTCTAAATTTCATGCAGACGCTCCGGGATTACACCTATTTCTTTTTTACGTTTATCGGTTCAGTCTAGGAATCTTCCGAGGTGAATGGAACAGGGTAGTACATATTACCGCCGTACTATCGCACTTTCTTTTAGGAGAGAGAATGTACAGAGTTTTGCACCGGAATATTGGTGAGACAGAATACCAACTACAGATGTTATTGACACATAGGTGGACACCTATTTACTTAATATTTCGAAATGAAGCAAAATCTGAATAATACAAAACCCCCTTTCAGAAAGTTGAGAGGATATGCGTTTGACCCATCTTTGTCCAACCGCATAGATACTGCATTCATCAATGATATAGTTTATAAGGTTATTTGGGAAGATGATTTGAAAGACGGACCTATAGGAGACTATATAGAGGTGATTGACTATGACCCAACTATCGGTAAGTTTTTTAAACCAGTTAACCTAAATGATAGTTATATTCTTGCACAAGATGGGCTAAGCCCAAGTGAGAGTAATCCGCAATTCCATCAACAAATGGTGTATGCTGTCGCAATGACTACAATAAAAAACTTTGAAAAGGCACTAGGAAGACCCATACTATGGAATCAAAGGAAAATTTTGGTTAAGAGTAAGACATCGAAGAAAAAAAAGGAGCAATCCAGCGAATCGGGATACAAGTATTCGACTGAATATGTTCAGCGGCTACGAATCTATCCCCATGCATTCCGGGATGCAAATGCCTATTACAGCCCCCAGAAAAAATCTTTGCTATTTGGTTATTTTTCATCAAGGCCGGCTGACCCTACGATCCAAATGCCGGATACGCTGATTTTTACATGTCTAAGTCATGATATCATCGCACATGAAACGACACACGCTATCTTGGACGGTATCTATGACCGATATTCAGATGATACAAATCCTGACATGCTCGCATTTCATGAAGCATTTGCAGACATTGTTGCCTTATTTCAACATTTTACATTTCCAGAAGTTTTAAAACACCAGATTGCAAAAACGAAAGGTGATCTTTCTTCACAGAATCTGCTTGGTGAGCTAGCCCAGGAATTTGGATCAGCTATTGGTGGCTACGGTGCATTGCGTAGTGCGATAGGATATATTGACCCTGTAACTAAACAATGGAGGCCCAAAATTCCAAATGGAGATGAATACCAGACAATAACCGAACCTCACCACAGAGGAGCCATCCTTGTGTCTGCTGTTTTTGAGGCGTTCCTTAGTATCTATAGCAATAGAATTGCAGATCTTTTACGAATCGCTACAAGCGGCTCTGGTATTTTACCTGAAGGAGAACTTCATCCGGATTTGGTCAACCGACTTGCTTCGGAGGCATCTAAAGTAGCAGGACATGTCTTGCAGATGTGTATCAGAGCTATCGATTTTTGTCCGCCGGTTGATATAACATTTGGAGACTACTTACGAGCAATTATCACCGCTGACGCTGAATTAATAAGCGATGATTCGCGAAATTATCGTTTAGCATTTATAGATTCCTTCCGAAAAAGAGGGATTTATCCGGAGGGTATAAAGAGTTTGTCAGTTGAAAGTTTATGCTACCCTGAGAATAACGAAAGAAACCTCGATAGCACTTTTTCAATTTTGACAAAATTTTTAAGACAATTCAGTGGTGAAATAATATATGCAGATTCACAGGACTATATTGGAGATGCTAGAAAAGTTTATCAAGACTCAACTGATAATAGTTCTATTGATATATCCGGAGTTAGCAATCAAAATACAAGAGAAAATATTTTTAACATAACAAGAGACTATATTATCGGAAGATATAGAACTGGGAAAAGCGATATCAATGGGCTTCATCGAAGGATATATCAAAAATTTGAAGGTGCACCCGAGTTTCAGAAACTAACAGGGTTGGCATTTGGTCGAAATTGGGAGGATCTTGGTGTTACATCTAGTATAATCGATGGTTCAAGGGGACCTTCATTCTGGATTCATTCATTAAAACTCTCATCCCGTGTAGGTCCAACTGGCAGTAAGTCCAATCAAATCATTTTATCACTAATTCAGGAAGCAGGAATTGAAGTAAAGACTTCGGGAAGCGAAACAATGATTAATACTTTTATTCCAAAAATCGGATTGAACGAAACCAAAAATAAATTTAATTTGGTGGGTGGAGTAACGATGATTTTTGATCTGGATACATTAAAACTTAAATATGCTATAAGTAAACCCTTAATTGACATTCAATCAATTAAAAATTATGAGGATGCAAAAATAAACGAAAAGCGAGCGTTGCAAATCTTTCAATATTACAATAATAGTCAGGTAAGCTCATTCCAGGCTCATTTTTGCCCGGGTAGACATAACAGTACTTTTGAAACATTTTCTTTTCTTCACCATCATTAAACCAACACGGTATGACAACTGAAAAATCAGCTGCTACACTTTCAACTAAGATTGATAATATTAAAGTCAGAATGTACCGAATCGGGACAGGTGATTGCTTTTTGCTTCAGTTCCGTGAAGGTGCATCAGTTAAGTTTAACCTGATGATTGACTGCGGTTGTATTAATGGAGGGAGAGAAGATTTTGTGGAGAAATTGGAGAACGTAGTTACGGAGACCGGGGGGGTAATTGATTTGCTTATAGTAACTCATGAACATGCCGACCATATAAACGGGTTTCAAAAAGTATCAGATATCTTCGACAAAAAAATTCAAGTCAAAAAAGTCTGGTTTGCCTGGACTGAAGCTGATGAACCATTTGCTAATAGTTTCAGGAGAGAACATGTTAAGACGAAAATTGCTATAAATAAAGCAGCTGTAAAACTAAATCAATTAAGAAAGGATAAAGCATTTGAGAAGATGTATGACGATGATTTCAGAAGAACGCAAATACTGGCTGCAAATGAATATTTCATAGATTCTCTTAGTTCGTTAAATGATCTTAATCTTTCATCAGAATCGTCTTTGGATACCATTAAGACAATGGAAGACATTTTGAAAGAGAACAAAGTAATAAAAAAAACTACTAAAGTTGACTTTTTTGAACCCGGAGATGTAATTGAAGATTTGGAAGGAGCTGAAGGGGTCAGGTTTCTTATTTTGGGGCCGCCTAAAAATAATGCGTCAATTAAAAGGGAAGAAATAAAAGGAGAAGGGTATGAAAAAAGACAAGAGAAAAGCACTGTTGAGATGTCATTTCAGAATCTTTTGCTTAAAGAGGAAGAAAATCAGTTAGAGAATGATTTGAATCCGTTCGATAGGCAATATGAACTTAGAGATCCTCATGAAATTGAAGACAACTATTCCAGTACCGAAAATGATTGGAGAAAAATCGATAGTGATTGGCTGTTCAGTGCCGGAGGGCTTGCGTTGAGGCATCAATCCAGTATCAATAATACAAGTTTCGTTGTTGCTATTCAGTTTGTTGATTCCGAGAAACTCCTCCTGTTTCCTGGTGATGCAGAACACGGTAGTTGGTTAAGCTGGCACGATAATATTAATTGGACATTGAAGTTAGCAGACAACAAAACCAAGAAAGTTAATGTTGAGTATATTTTGCAGAATACGGTGTTTTATAAGGTAAGCCATCACCTCTCTCAAAACGGTACGCCTAAAGCAAAAGGATTGGAAATGATGACTAACAATCAACTGGCAGCGATGGTTACTCTTGATTTTGGGAAAATAAACGGCGGATGGCTAAATACGATGCCCAACGATTTGATCGGCGAAGAACTTATCCGCAAAACAAAAGGGAAAATATTTTTTGCAGGGGATAGAAGGAAAATCCTGAAAAACATTAAAACAAGCCGAACCTCTCTGAGCAAATCAAACCTTGATACTATTGAAAAATTGAACCAACCATTTGATGGACAGATTTATATAGATTTCGAGGTGGATGGTAGATAATGTAATCAGTTAACTTCCAGGCATGCAAAAACAACATAATTCTGATCGACAAATAGGGCTCGCTTTGTCCGGAGGCGGGTATAGGGCAGCTGCTTTTCATCTCGGAACAATGCGAAAACTGAACCAACTCGGATTACTCGATAAAGTGGATGTTCTTTCAACGGTCTCCGGCGGTTCTATCATCGGTGCGGATTATTTGTTACAGCTGGATGAAAACAGGGATTACCATTTTTTTGAAGCCAACCATATAAAAAAGCTGAAGCAGAGTGTGATTGGTTCGGTGCTAAGGTCAGTGCCGTTTATCTCAATTCTTGGCGGTGTTGTCGGTTGGTTTGGATTGATCATTTACCTACAGTTTACATCCTTTTACGGGATAAGCATCCCGATTCTATTTGCCGGAATCTGGTTGATTGTGTCAAAGCAGTTTCTCATTTTTCCAGTAAGTAAAATCATTGAAACCATTTACAACAGGATTTTCTATCAGGGAAAAACTCTGAGCAATCTTCCAGATAGGCCGATCGTTGCTATCAACAGTACCAATCTTGAAACCGGCAGACAGTTTACTTTCTCAAAACTAAGAATGGGAGATTCTACCTATGATTATCCTGCCGAAGGAGATCCGATAAGATTTATTCCTGATGCATTTCCTGTAGCAAAAAGTGTGATGGCTTCCAGTTGTGTACCCTTTGCGTTTACTCCTGTGGAAGTTGGGAGAGAGTATTTTCAAGACAGCTCTTATGCTGACAAGGTGAAGCCAATGCTGGTAGATGGCGGTGTGTTTGATAATCAGGGAGTGCATAAACTGACACATGAAAAAAGTGGCTATGAATGTAAAACAGTTATTGTTAGCGATGCAGGGAATAAAATGCCTTTTGAAAATTCTCAAGGAAACGTAATCGCGCTTCTTATTCGGGTATGTGATTTATTTATGAACCGAATTAAGAAATTTGAAATGACTGATAACATTTACCACAACGTTGTTTTGAGAAAAAAGGAACTTGCCTACATTTCACTCGGCTGGGATTTGGAAGCATGTATTTCAGGCTTTGTAACTAATTTGCGAAAGGAATTGGTGCTTCCTGAAGTAATTGCAAGTCATGATATTCCATCGGAGTATTTTTCACCATTTGACGAAGGGAAGATCAAAAAACATCTTGAGGAAAAAACGGGATACAACAACATCCCAAAAATGACAGAAATTGAGAAGAACACTGCACGAAGTGTCGGCACCAATCTTACTGCCTTACCCGATGATCAAATCAATGCCTTGATTAAACATGCTGAAACAATGACCGAGCTACAGGTAAAATTGTATTGTCCTTCAATTTTGAAATCTATAGTGAGCGAAAAATAATGGGATCACTTTGTCCGACTTATTTAGCTGAATCCAACTTGAGGATTATGGCTTTGGATCTGCAGGACGCGATGACAAAGTTCACTCGGTCCTAGTAGAAGTTGGGGACGCTTCAGAATTGAATTGCCTCTGTTAAATTATTGTCAAAAAGAGTAAATCACTTATTATGAGTATGTTATAATGTTGCTTCATTCGAATAGAGAAAAAAAACCTGATAGTGTTCTAGTTTATGTCGAAGAGTTTAATAGATCAGAGGGAATTGTTCTATTTGATTTTATAGATTCTGATGAGTTTCGACTGTTTCTAAATTCAATCAATCTAGACTATGATCTGAAAGAACCATCGATGGTTTTACTTAGAAATTATAAAGGAAGGGAAATTCGAGACAATACGATATACGCAATTCAGCGGAGGACAATTTTGTCTTGGCGGCAAGAAGATATCCAAGAATCAGATACATTGAATTCATTTTTAATAGGTTTCAGAATTGACGTTTCAGACACCGACCAATCAATTTTCAAAAAGTCATTTTCTCCAAGTTTTCTTGAAAAGTATTATTCCCACAATTTTTTTATGACGGGTAGAGGTAATGTCCCAAATGTCCCGATTCAATACAGTGGGAGAATATCTGCGGTCGTTAGAAATGTGGGGCAAGGCAATTGGAATGAGGTTTGTTTTAATGACAATGTGAAAATTGTCTTCGACGCAGGGGCACCAATGACGGCAACAAAAGAAGAAATCAAGAAGTTTATTGGCAACAGGAGTAGTTTGTATCCAGATTCAAAGCCAATTTTGATACTATCGCACTGGGATAAAGATCATTATCATGCATTGATAGGAATGTCAGACAGTGAATTAAATGACAGTTTTTCAGCATTTGTCTGCCGTGATTTTGTCCCCAATCAAACGAGTAGGATGCTTTTTGATAGAATTAAAATTGCAGTGGGCACCGAAAACACCTATTGTATTCCAGCTGATAGGAGAGGTTCAGGACGTGGAGCAATTGTATTAAGGCCTTTGACCAATATTGAAGACCAAGTTGTTTTATTTAATTCTGAATATCATAAAAACAGAAATGTTTCTGGAATGGTGGTTACCGTAAAGACCAAAGACGGAAGTGTGATTTTGTCCGGTGATGTGCACTATAATCAAATTTCGAAATTTGTTTTGCCAAGTCTCAATTATAGGCATAGTCATAATTTAGTTGTGCCCCATCACGGTGGAAAAGCAGGGAAATACACTTATAGAATGCCCTTTGGTGTGAAACTTAGTAATGCAATTATTTCTGTAGGTGCAAATTCTTACCATCACCCTTTGGAATCGTATGTTAATGCATTAACGGCTAGTGGATTTGTTGTCAGGCAAACAAAATTGGCTTCTGATGAGATAAAGCTGATCCTTTGATAGCAAAGAAACCTGTATATTCTTACAGTTGGGTTTTTCGTAATCGGCAAATTGAGCTCAATTCAAATCCCTTCAAAAGCAAAATCCTTTTTCAAGCCAAATACCCCGATCTGGATTTAAAAACCATAGAAACGCTCTGCAAGATCAACCGGGAATTCGAACAGTTTATTGAACAGACTGACCGCCTCCTTACTGCTCACGAGCGGTATTTCAAATTAAACCGAAAAGGAACTCGAGGAGTACTGTGACCGGTACTTCGAGAGCGATTCGGACATTGAGCTGTACTGCCGGGAAAATCCATCCTTCTGGACTTGGATTGAGCAGAGAAAACGTATCCCACCTGCGTCCTTTTTACCCCGAGGTTACTTCCAAGGCCTCTATTCCGCGTGTTCCTGTCCAATGATGTTCCTCTGAATCGGGGAAAGCATAAAATTGAACTCCTGAATAATCATAAACAGGGAGCCTTTCAACTGATCTCTGACGATTTACGTCCTGATAGTTTTTAAAATCTGACAAAGTGCAAACCTTTTTGGAAAATAATCGGTCAAATTTGACAAAATTTGTCCAAATTAATATTTCCAGAACAAATAGGAAATGACTGCCAGAGACTCGTTTGGAGAACATATTAGGAAACTGAGAGAAGATTTAGGACTTCCCTTGAGGAAAGTCGCAGCGGCTCTTGATATTGACCCTTCCACATTAAGCAAAATTGAGCGTGGTGAACGGTCTGCAAATAAAGAGATGCTCCCAATCTTGTCCCAACTTTTCGGAGAACCTGAGGAAAGTCTCGGACTGAACTTGCTCAGTGATAAAGTGGCGTATGATCTAGTGGGAGAAGATAATCCCGGCAAGATTCTGAAAGTTGCAGAAGAAAAGATTAAATATTTAAAAATCAAAAAGCTGGAGCAGGGTAAACTAGATTTTGACAAATCATGAATATCCAGGAGTTAGTCGAAAAGTACCGTGCGGAACGAGCGAGCTGCCTTCGATCTGGGTACAATGAAACGCAGGTAAGGAATGATTATGTCAATCCCTTTCTGAAATGTCTTGGATGGGATGTTGATAACGAACAGGGAAAGATTCATCTTTTAAGGGATGTGATTCAGGAAGAATCCATTGAAGTGGAAGATGAAGCTTCCAAAAAAAAACCGGATTATAGCCTTCGGATCAATGGAACCAAGAAGCTATTCGTTGAGGTCAAAAAGCCTTCTGTAAAGATAACGACTTCGGCAGGAGCGGCTTTTCAAACGAGGAGGTATGGATGGAATGCGAACCTTGGCATTTCGATCCTGACAAATTTCGAATATCTAATCATTTATGATTGTAGGTTCAAACCTGATGTGTCTGAAAATGAGCAAGTAGCTCGGTTTCGGATTTTTAGTTTTGAAGAATATGTTGATTTATGGGAAGAAATTCAGGAGTTAATATCTTATCAGTCAGCAAATTCGGGGCGGCTGGATGAATTGTTTTCTGTATATGAGAGAAGGGGTCAAACCTTTGATGAATACTTTCTCCGACAAATAGTTAATTGGCGGGAGAAGCTCGCAGTTACAGCCCTTGATAAGAATAGTGGATTGAATGAGGAAGATCTCAATTTTCTGATTCAACGACTGCTCAACCGAATTATCTTCCTGAGAATCTGTGAGGATAGAACCATCGAGAAGTTTGAAACTTTAAAATCCATCCGGAATTATGAGGAACTGAAATTACTGTTTCAGCAATCAGACAAGAAATTCAATTCCGGACTTTTCGACTTTATAGAGGATACACTTTCTTTGAATGTTGAGATAGATTCACTCGTTCTAATTGAGATATTCAATGAGCTTTATTACCCACTGAGCCCCTATGATTTTTCCGTCGTAGACCCCAGTATTCTCAGTCAGATCTATGAGCGGTTTCTTGGGAACCGCATGGGTATGGATGAGGAAAGGCAATTGATGATGTTTGAAGAACCGGAGGTCTCAGCATCCAACGGAGTGGTCCCAACTCCTAAAATAATTGTTGAGCAAATCATCAAGGATACCTTAGGTTCCTTGGTTGAGGGGAAATCTGTGGCTGAATTGGTCAATATCAAGGTTGCGGATGTTTGCTGTGGCTCGGGCACATTCCTGATTTCAACGTTTGATTTTTTGCAGCGGACATTCCTTGAAAAACTGGTCGAGGAAGGTGAGAGTAATTCTGACTTAATATATCAACTCGATGAGACTACTTGGTCTTTAACCCTGAAGGCAAAAAGAGGGATTCTTGAAAAAAACATCTATGGGGTTGATATAAACCCCTATGCTGCTGAGGTTTCTGAATTCAGTCTGTTGTTGAAGTTACTGGAAGGGGAAAGCAAAGCCACAGTGGACGCTTTTATTAACCACCATTCCCAGAAAGTTCTGCCCAATCTGAAAGGCAATGTGAAGTGTGGTAATTCATTGGTTGATTCCGCTTTTTTCAAAACAAACCCGGAAGTATTGTCGAACGATCGAATGCTTCAGAAGTTAAACCCATTTGACTGGAATACGGAGTTTCCCTTTTTAGTTCAGTCCGGCGGATTTGACGCGATCATAGGCAATCCGCCTTATGTGCGAATTCAAAATATGGTGAAATTCGCCTCGGAAGAAGTCAGGTTTTATCAATCGCCTGCCTCAGGTTATTCGGTTTCAAAAAGTGATACAATTGATAAGTATTATGTATTCATCGAGCGGGCTTTGTCACTTTTGAATGACAGGGGAATGTTGGGTTACATCATTCCTCATAAGTTCTTTTTAATCAAAGGGGGCAAATCGTTACGTGAACTGATTTCCACAAAAGCCCAAATCACTAAAATCACACATTTTGGAATTTCCCAGGTTTTCCCGGACCGGTCTACCTATACCGCTATTCTTATCCTTCAAAAGACAAAAGCTGAATCTTTTCAATTCAAGAAAGTCAAAAAAATCTCCGCTGAATCTTTAAACAATACCACCGATATCGTTCATTATAGATCGGATGAATTCACTTCTGATCCCTGGATTTTTCTTGCTCCGGAGACCAAAGCTGTTTTTGGCAGAATCAGATCGGAAAGGACTTTGCCATTGAAAAATTTGGCAGAAATCTGTGTTGGATTACAAACAAGCGCGGATAAAATCTTCATTTTTGTGCCTGACAGTGAAACCTCCGATAATTATGTTTTTACCAAAGAGGGGAAGACTTGGGAAGTTGAAAAAGGAATTTGTCGGCCGGCGCTCCTTGATTTGACTTTCGGACTTTTTGATAAAATTGAAGAAAATGCCAAGCTCATTTTTCCATATTCATTGGATGGTGATACAGCCAGATTGTTTGAAGAGGAGTTCTTCCAAAGCACCTATCCATTGGCCTGGACCTATCTAAGTTCTGAAAGAGAAAAGCTGGGGAAAAGGAGTTTACAGGGGAAGGAACCCAAATGGTACCAGTTTGGCCGTTCCCAAAGCCTGGTGAAATTCAACAATACTCCAAAGTTAATCTGGTCAGTTTTGGCAACAACTGCTCCCTATACCCTGGATTTGAACAATCTTTTATTTACGGGAGGAGGGAATGGGCCGTATTATGGGCTTATCGGAGCTTCAGATTTTGCGCTTGAATATTTCTTGGGGATTTTATCCCATCCTCTTTTTGAAAACATGGTAAAGTCGGGTGCCAGTGAATTCAGAGGGGCGTATTATTCCCACGGGAAGCAGTTTATTGAGAATGTTCCCATTTGGAATGTCGATGCTAACGATCCATTGGAAATGGAGAAATACAGGGAAATCATCAGGCTGGTCAATGAACTTATATTGACAAAGGCTGAGATGATTAAAGCGCCCTACGGATACAAGCGGACGGTATTCCAAAGAAAAAAAGATCTGCTCTTTACCCGGTTGATTGAGACGGTTAATCAATTGTATGGGATAACAGAGGAAGAGTACAATGCTGTTTTAAATGATGAAATGTTTACTACTGAATTAGGAATAGAGGATTAATGGGAATGATTACGGATAATTTAAGTGCTCAAAAATTAAGAGGGGGATACTATACTCCCCGGGCAATTGCTGACTTTTTATGTTCATGGGGGATTGGCAATGAAACCCTGAAAGTACTGGAACCGAGCTGTGGGGATGGGAATTTTATTGAATCAGCCATACTCCGTTTCCAGGAATTGGGGATTAACGGGGAAGGCCTGAAAGGCCGGATCAAGGGGGTAGAATTGCTTGAAGAGGAGTCACTAAAGGCGAAAGCGCGGGCAGCTTATCTGGGACTTAACTCCAATACCATCGTGAACAGCGATTTCTTTCAATTTTTAAGTGAAAACGGAGCAACAAAATTCGATCTGGTGATTGGAAATCCTCCATTTATACGGTATCAAAATTTTCCCGAGGAGCACCGAAAGGTGGCGATCCAGAAAATGCAGGAGCTGGGACTTAACCCTAATAAACTCACCAATATATGGGTTCCGTTTCTTGTCATTTCGGCATCCTTGCTAAACGACACTGGTAAATTGGGTATGGTGATTCCTGCCGAACTCTTTCAGGTAAAATATGCCGCTGAAACCAGAGTGTTTCTCTCCAATTTTTTTGAGCGCATCACCATAGTCACCTTCAAAAAATTGGTTTTTGAAAACATTCAGCAGGAGGTTGTGCTACTGCTTTGCGAAAAAAGAGTTCAGAATGGCAAAGGAATAAGAGTAATTGAATTCGAAAACCTGGATGAGTTAGACCGGGTGGACTTTTCAGCAATAAACGGATCCAATGTTAAGCCCATAGATCACACCACTGAAAAATGGACTAAATACTTTTTGAGTGAGGAGGAAATCAATCTATTAAGACGATTGAAGCAAGACCCGAGGGTTATCACCTGTGGAGACATGATGGAAGTTGATGTGGGATTGGTGACCGGCCGCAATGAGTTTTTCATGCTTAAGGAGGAGCAGGTAAAAGAGTGGAATCTCCAGGCCTACACGATTCCCGTTGCCAGTAAATCCAACCAGTTGAAGGGAATTACTTTTTCTGAACAAGATTTCGCAGGGAACTCATATGCCCAGAATTCAATCCATTTGTTTATTCCGCCAAACGTGGATTTTGAGGAGTTGCCAAAAGTTTGCCAGGACTATATCACCTATGGCGAACAGCAGGGATTTCATTTGGGATATAAGACCAGGATAAGAAAGCGATGGTATATCACACCTTCGCTGTGGGTGCCAGATGCTTTCGCCTTGCGGCAAGTCGGAGACTATCCTAAGCTGATAATCAATGAAACCGGCGCATCTTCTACGGATACCATTCATAGGGTGAGGTTTAGGGCAGGGGTAGACCCGGCACAGGTAGTTAAATCATTTCCCAATTCATTGACATTCGCGTTTTCTGAAATCACGGGTAGGAGCTATGGTGGGGGTGTGATGACCTTTGAGCCTACAGAAATAGAAGAGATTCAACTACCGGTTTTGACAGATCTGGATCTGGATTTCAATAAGATCGATGAACTGATCAGACAGCGGGAGATCGAGAAGGTTCTCGATCTGGTGGATCAGGAACTGTTGATCAAACATCATGGATTTAGCCAAACGGAAGTGGATGCCCTGCGAGCGATTTGGAAGAAATTATCTCAGAGAAGGATAAATAGAAGGAAATAGATCGAAATCCAGTTCAGTAGACTCTCTTCAGACGGAGCAAAAAAATCCCATTAAAAATTAGTTAGGATATAAGAGTGGAATTAACCTATCCAAGACCCATAGAGGTTGGCTGCTCCAAATGGGATAGAAAAGTTTGGTTATGTGCCAATTGAGAAAATCTACACAACAGTTTCGGAAGATCTGTAAAAAAACTTCATGCTATTATTTCGGATATAACAAATAGCAGCCAAACTAGGTGTATTATGGAGATCAATAACAAGGAATTCTTCCACCTTAAAAGAACGGATACGAATTCCGACTACTGGGAAGTAGGTTCCAAGTTTCACTGGAATTCACGCCCAAACCACTTTGGGATGAACCTATTTTCTTTGGATTTGAATTTCCCCTTAGATTCAGGCAAAGTTCCATATCGCAAAGCGTATGAAAAACTTCTCAGTCTTCCGGATATTGAAAAGAATAAAAGACTATTTTCTTATTTCCAATTCACGAATTTTGCTTTGAATAGAACTTCAATGATGCTAAGAGAAGTTGTTTTTGAAGAGTATAGAAAAGAGAATTGTCCGAATTTGCCTTCAAGGCGCAATTCAATTTGGGTTTGTCAGGAGAATGCGATAAACTACTGGAAAAATGCATTACAGACATATAATCCCGTCGCATACAAACTCAGATTAAATGGTGAAATGCACGTAGCAAGTGAAGAAAGCCTTTACAGTGATGTGCAAAATGTTGATCAATATTTTGATCAAGCTAAAAAGTATTGGACTCCAAACCAACCTTGGACTATAGATGCTGAAGGAATATTTGACGGAGAAATAGAGGTTTTAGGGAAAAATTGATTGACTATTATTGCTTGGATTTCAATACGTATAAGGTGCAAAGAATGAAAGGGTTGGTGCTCATTCAGTCCCAATAGAGATTGAATACTCCCTGTGGAGTGAGTGCTACCACTCCAGCAAGTCCATCTTCCACGGATTCACACAGTCTGAGGTCGCACACTTAGTACAGGTAAACCTGTAGCAGCTACCAGCTCATCGCAATGCAGCGCCACAACCAAGGCGGGTTCTTGGGCTCCCGAAAAGCATCAGGAAGAAGTAGGTATGGCTGCCGGCATATGGGGTAAATAAATGAGCCATGTGATCCCGCAGACTGAGCGGTATAGGATTTGGTGTTAGGGTGGAATCGTAAATCCTATCAGACCCAATGATGATTTGGCTACGTCGAGGGGGGAGGCCAGGGGTAGAGACAGATTAGATTCTTTGTTAACTAATTGAAATAACATATTGCATATATGAGGACTATCGCTTGGTACATAAATCCAGAAAGGATTTCACAATTTATAGGAACGAGTGAAGCCATGATTTTGGCGCAAAAACTAAAAGATTCTGTAGGGATTGAATTTTCTGGATCTCAAAATAGCCTCTACAGGTTAATGCTTAAAGAAAGGATTGAAGATTTTTTTGAAAAAGAGAAAGTAAAACCACTCTATCAACTTTATCTCAATAATGAGCTTAATGTTGGGAAATTATTCTCTTTACATCAAAGATTTTATTGTAAAGGTTTAGCAGGAATCGGTTCTCCTCAAGACATACCGCTAAACTATACAGCACAAGTACATGAAAAATTAAATTTTGAAGACAAGAGGGATTGGGAAATTGAAATTTCTTATTCTCCGAGGAATTTGGTTTCACATTCAGCTTTCGAGCGACTTAGTGGAAGTTCTTCGTTAGTTGTATATGGTTATATAACTAAAATAGAGGGAAATAAAATATTTGCCTCGCCATTGATTTTAGGAGATCCTGATACGCAGTCGAGAGGTGTGTATATTGATAATCAGATTATATACAATTATGGTGAATTACACCCTTACTCCATTTCATCGTTTGCTGAAGTAAATAATTTTATAAAGGATGGAAATGAAATAAAGAACATTTCAATGATGAAAAATATATCGGAAGAAAATATCAAGAAATCATTTTCAAGGATTCTTGGAAGAGATATTGTTCCAATTGATTGGGGGGGAGAAAAGTCGGACCTATTTTCTTCAAACATAATTGTTAGCAAAAATTATGTAACCGCGGCATTTATGTTTAAGGGACCAGCAAAATTTCATGAAATGAAACCTAGGGATTTGGGTAAAAATGGTGACCAAATAGATCGTCTATTTTCTGAACCGTCTCAGGTATGTATTTTGCAACATTGTCATACTGTGGGGACAGCAGTCAGGTCGCAAATGAAATCTTATGCAAATAGGTTTTATGACAGAAGATTGTTTTCCATTATAGATGGATATCAGACATTAAATATCCTTGCGGCATATAATGAATTATAGAGTTTTTACAGATATTCCGGAGCATTTTGGCCCCAAAGCGGGACTTCCGACTGGATTCCGGGACACGTTGCCCCCTGTGTCCCCTCTTTTCAATTATTTTGGTTTCTTAGTCGTTCACTTGGCACTAATCGGGAAACCAAAACACTAGCATTAAATCAAAAACTTCACACTCCCACCCAAAAAACCACTCTTTCTCCTCAACTTTCTCCCTTTCACCCCCAAAAATACCCTGTATAGGGTATTTTTTTTGTCTTTTGCTTTCACGTCCTTGCTTAGGCCAACCTTACTACCACCGCTTTGCAACCCGTTTATCCCCCCGATGATCCCTGCATTCCGGTTTCTACTGATTTCCATTCTTCTGTTTGTTTCCGTCTCCGCTTCGGCGCAGTCGGAGAATAAGGTATTTGTCACCAAGACAGGAGCAAAGTACCACCGGTCTACCTGCCGATATGCACAGACCGGGTGGGCGGCGACGCTCACTGAAGCCAAGGATCGTGGGCTTACTGCATGTCTGGTCTGCAAACCGGGAGGAGGGAATGCTACTACTCCGGCTTCTTCTTCCAATGAGACAAATAGCCTGATGTCAACAACACCGAGTACAAGTAAACCCGCAGCAACCACCAGCTCATCGCAATGCAGCGCTACGACTAAAGCGGGTTCCCGATGCTCCCGAGAAGCATCCCCAGAAAGTAGCTATTGCTTGCTGGATGCTGGGTAGGGTAGGTTGTTGTGTGAATTTAAACTTGATTAGGATGTAAGGATGAAGTTAGAAACCTCGCATAGTCCCATTAAAATTTGACTACCCTCAGGGATCGCATAAATGCTAAAGAATAGATGGAAAACAAACTAAACGATACCGCAACTCTATTAAATATTGAGGTTAAATATCCAATTTATTTTCTGAACAAGAATTTGAAAATTGGGAAACTTTGTAAACTAGCCACAGTAAGGACTAATACTACCTTTTCTGTTTTTGAAAAGAATGGTTCACGATATGTTCTTCAAAGGAATAGCAGGCCAGAAATTGAAATTGAATTAAAAACCAGTAATGGCGATTTCAAACCAAAAGGAGTTGCTATAAATCTTACTCAAAATCAAACAAATTTTTCAGATAATTTTAAAATAAATGGATCTGGAAAAAATGGATGGTCCCTGAGACCTGCACAAAAAGGAGCCATTTATGCACTCCTATCTCATTGGTCTTTGTCTAACGATGTGGCTACAATTGTTCTCCCAACAGGAACCGGAAAGACAGAAACAATGCTTTCGGCTACAATTGCAGATAATGCTGAAAGAACTTTAGTAGTAGTTCCGACAATTGATTTAAAGAATCAAATTGCAGAAAAATTTGCTACATGGGGGATTTTAAGGGACTTGGGAGTAATTGGTGATGATGCTCCAAATCCCACTACGCTTGTATTATCAAAAACTATTTCTTCTCTCAAACATATTGAGGATTTTAACAAAGCAGATGTGGTAATTACAACACCCGCTTTCATAGCTCGTGCTCCTATAGAAGTCTTAAAAGAGTTAGCTAAAATTTTCAGCCATGTTTTCTTTGATGAGGCACATCATATTCAAGCCAAAGAATGGGGGTTTTTAAAATCGCTATTTAAAAATTCCAAAATTGTTCAATTCACTGCGACACCATATAGAAATGATAGAAAGCCTATAGAAGGTAAAGTGATCTACAATTATCCACTATCACAAGCACTAGTTGATAAATGCTTCTCTAAAATTTCGCTAGTCTCAATAGAAGAAAAACATCCAAAAAAGAAAGATAAAGCTATTGCAGATGCAGCCCATGAAAGATTACTAAGTGACCGAGAAAAAGGTTGGACTCAACACAAAATGATGGTTCGAGCAGAAGAAAAGAAACATGCTGAACAACTATATAAATGTTACAAAGAATGGTTCCCAGAAGAAAGGGTTGTACTAGTCCACTCACAAACAAAACAAAGAAAAAAAATAGTTCGTGAAATAAAGGAAGGAAAGTTCGATATAATAATCTGTGTAGACATGCTGAAAGAAGGGTTTGATTACCCTGATTTTAAAATTGCAGCTGTCCATGGTGTCCATAAGTCCCTATCCGTCCTTTTGCAATTTATAGGAAGATTTACTAGAACATCCGAGAATTTAGGTGATGCGTCATTTGTTGTAAATTATGCCGAGGAAACGATTTCAATAGAATTAGAAAACCTTTTTCAGGAAGGATCGGGGTGGGAAAATGTAATTAGTGAAATAGCAGATGCGAGAAAGCAAGAAGCAGAAAGTTTACTATCTTTTTTGCAAGGTTGTAAGCCATTTACAGGATTCGACTCACCAGATGTAGAGCTAAATCCCAAGCTTGTATATCCCGCTTTAAGCTGTGTTTGTTTCAAAACAGTAAATGTAAATTGGAATAACTTCAAAGATGCATTCAGTTTAAAAAAGTATCACCTATCCCAACCTTACATTAATGAAAAGGAAGATGTCTTTTATTTTACAGTTCAAAAAAGAGAGAAAGTAAAGTGGGCTAGAACAGAAAACATGAAAGATCAGACTTGGAACCTAGTTGTGATGCACTTTAACAAAGAGAAAGGTTTATTATTTGTAGGATACTCTGAAAAAAGACTTGATCTAAACACTCTAATAAAAAAAATATCAGGAGATGATGCCAAAATTATCAACGGTGATAGTGTTTTTAGATCTTTTGACTCTATCAAAAGGCTCAGTATTGTTCATGCTGGAATTTTTAGGCCCGCTAATCATTTGCATAGATATTCAAGATTAAGTGGCGCGGATGTTACTAAGGAACTAACAAGATGGAAGCAAGGAAACCGTTGTGAAAAATCTGATTTTGTAGGGATTGGATTTAGAGATGGTTTTCCAGTAAGTGTTGGTGCGTCAGTTAAAGGTAAAATTTGGAGTCCTGCAAGAGTAGGAGACCTTAAAGAATGGAAAGATTGGTGCCTGAAAATGGGTGACCTTATTACGGATGAAACAATTAATTCCGACTTGTTACTGGAAAATTCAGCTGAAAAATATCAGTTAGAGGTTTTTCCAACAGACTTGGTTGTTCTTGCAACTGATTGGGCCGAGGAGCTTTACGATAGAATACATCGAATTACATTAGAGCTTCCAAATAAACGCTCATTTCTTATCTCTGAATGTGAATTAAAGCATATTTCTACAAGTGGAATTCATGCAAATTTTAGAATAGTAATTCATGACCAAACAGTTGAATTCTCAATTGAGCTAAATAAGGAAAAGGGTCATTTAGTAAAAGGTTTAGATGATTCAAAAATTGAAGTAGAGGGATTGAAAAGTAATACTATTACACTTAAGAAGTTCTTTGAAGAAAACCCGCCAACTATGTTTTTATTGGATGGCTGTACCATATCAGGATCGATTTACACAGATTATGGAGATACGCCACTTATTCAAATCCCTGATGAACAGATACATTCCTTGTCATGGAATGATGTCAATTACCAATTTGAATCCTTATATAAAGGAATAGACGAACGAGAAAATTCGATTCAGGAATTTATGATGAAGAAACTTGTCGAAAGGGGAGCTAAAATAGTATTCAATGACGACAATTCTGGTGAATCTGCTGATGTTGTAGCCATTTTCTTAGAGGATAGTCTCGTTAGATTTGAGCTTGTTCATTGTAAATACTCAAGTTCAAAATCTGGAAGTCGACTTGGTGATTTATACGAAGTATGTGGTCAGGCAATTGTCTCATTGCGGTATAAATGGAAGCCTGAAGAACTCTTAAAGCATATGGAAAGAAGGAATAGTTTGGGAGTGTTAAAGCACAAGAGATTTTATTTTGGAAGTATTGAAGATCTAGAATTTGTAAAGAAAGCCATTAGGTATTCAGATGTTCAATTTGAATTTGCAATCGCTCAGCCTGGAGTAAAAACTTCATCGATAACTACAGAAATGAAGGATTTCCTTGGCTCGCTCTACTCGACGGTTTTGGAAATGACTGAAACGCAACTCAAATGCTATTTTAATATGAATTAATTTAAAAAGAAATGGATATTCCGGCGGATGTTTTGACCCTTCAAAGCGGGCTTTCCATCTGGATTCTGGAGCATATTGACCCCCTTAGAACTGGTTTTTCGCCTGGATTCCGGCGTTTGGTTTTTTCTTCTGACAACCCATGGGGCGGAGAGCTGCTCCGATCGAACCAGTATCTTCAAGCCTTCCACTGCTCGATCGCCCTCTCCTCAAGGAGAGGGAGGGGTGAGGTAGAGGAGGCAGCGACACTACCAAGTCTGGTTCCCAGTGCTCCCGAAAAGCATCGGCAGGAAGTAGTTATTGTTGGCAGCATGCGGGTTAGGATGCGAGGCCGATTAAAAATTGGTTTTGATACGAGGGTGGAATTGCAAATCCCACCCAGTCACAACGATGATTTGACTACACCCAGGGGAAGTGATGATGTCAGCGGAAAATACACCATTATACAACATGAAGTAATTCAAACAATTTAAAATTTCAAAATGGCCCTTAAACTTGATTTAATTCAATTTTTCATAAAACGAATCACTAATTCCAATTCCCAAACTTTTGGAAGTGAAGTAGCGCACCTGTTTGAGCACCTTGAAAAAGAAGTAAAAGACAATCCCATTTATGACCATTATGAGTCCTCAAGATCAAAATGGAAAGAATGGGAAGAGCAAACGGATGATGAACTAGAACTCCCTACCCAATTTGAACAAGCAAAACTCTATGTATATGATATTTATAAAAGAGTTGCTGAAAATGGAAAAGATGGATATCAGTTAGCATTTAACTATTTTCCAACACGCAATTCAAATATTAATGACCAAATAAACACATTTAACGAACAACTATTACCCTTTCTTGCTGAAGCTCTAAACGATATAATTGATGCGAATCCAGAGCATGAAGATCAGCCAAAGAAAGTCCAAGGAAACACAGTTTTCATTATACATGGTCACGATGGACATTTAATGACCGAGGTTCAACTTTTACTTCACAGAGCTGGGGTGAATAACATTGTTCTTCATGAACAAGCAGATAAAGGCCGAAATATTATTGAAAAATTGATTGAAGAAACGGTTTCTGCAAATTATGCAATCGCACTTCTTTCTCCTGATGATTTACTATATGATGGAACCAAGAGGGCTCGACAAAATGTGATTTTAGAAATCGGATATTTTTTGGGGAAACTCGGAAAAAGTAGGGTAAGACTTTTGAAAAAAGGAGATGTCGAAATCCCTTCCGATTTGAGCGGCATTTTATATGAAAATTATGATGAATCAGGTTCATGGAAGATTAAAATTTGTAAGGAGCTTCAGGCTGTAGGAATTTTTGTGGATTTGGAAGCCGTAGTAAAAATTCACTGATGAAAACAGCAATTTTATTAGGTGCCGGATTTTCTGCCCCAATGGGATATCCAATTGGAAACCAGTTAAATGAGTTCATATTGGCTTTAGATGGGACAGAATTTGGATTTTCTACTGATGGTAAATTAGTTATTGATCCAGAAACTGGTGGACGTCCATCTTCTTTAAAAAGATTTACCTACGATAATCAATTTGACTTTCTTCTTGCATTGGTAAAGTTTTACAATGAAAATATAAGACCCTTCGACTACGAAGAGTTCTATGATTTTATTTCTTATGAAGAACAATGGCAATCAATACCGGAAGCGTTTAATGAAATTGCTAAAGAATATTATAATGGAATATATTCAGCTCCACAGGATTTGATTCGAAACATCAAACCTCTTTTTAATCAAGTGGTAGGTAATTTTTTAAGAGATAAAGCAGGGGAGCGATGGTATGGAAATGCTTCTCATTATTGCAAACCAACCTTTTCAGGCTACACTGGATTTTTGAATTGTTTAGAAAATTGGGGAAATAAAGGAATTGTAGATATTCATACTCTAAACCATGATATTTTTCTTGAAAGATTAAATAAAACCGACTGGCTTCAGGGAAATCTTTGTGATGGATTTGAAGAAATGGGATCACCTTATTTTGGGAAGCTAAGAACAGATCATGATTCCTACATGGTTAGATTGGCAAGATATACTGGGATCTATTCAACCAATTTTAGACTTTACAAACTACATGGAAGTATTAATTACTATCCCTTCTATCGAGACGAAGGAGGTGTAGTAATTCCTGAAATTTATGTGAAAACCAAAATTGGAATTGGTTCAAATAGTCTATACAAGGAATTTCAAGGCAAAAACGGAGAACTGAAATATGATAATTGTTGGATCAATTATCATTCAGACTTCCTATCTGGTACTTCTTCAAAAATAATTCGTTATAGAGAGCCTCTACTATTTGACCCACTTTTCAAGAAATTCAAAGAAAATCTAAGTTCCTGTGATCAATTAATAATTGTTGGTTATGGGTGTAAGGATGAGGAAATCAACAGGATAATTTTGGAGAATTTTGATTATGAGAAGAAACCTGCCTTTATGGTGAATCCTTACCCAAGCGAAAAAGTGATTGATTTTGGAAAAATTATTGGCTCAGTTGGCATTAAAGACGATCTCGAAATACTTAATCCAGAGATTTTCGAATAAGTAGGAAAATCCAAGGGGGGATTCGAACCCCCAACCTCACCCGTCGTAAAGGGGGTGCTCTATCCAATTGAGCTACTAGGCAAGTTCAAAGTTATCCTTTTCTTCTACTTTTATAATTTCTTCAATAAAAAAAATTTGAATCCAAATCAATCAATTATAAGCAACCTGATACAAATACTTTATTGAATCCTCTACCCTAGTCTTCAATTTGAGAAGTTGGTCATAAGAATATCTTCCAGCAGAGCCATGAGTACCATCATTGAATTGTCCAAATAAATTCATGACGTCATCAATATTTGAATCGGTAAAATCTGTCAAAGCATCGCGTTGATTTATATGGAGTAGGTATTCAATTTTTGATCTCCTGGTAGGCTCACCCTTATCAGTTAACTTTACAGAGCTAAAGTTCCTTTTAACCTCATCATCGGGTGCCTTCATATTGATTAGCTGGATTATCACTTCTCTGGAACTGGTGAAAAAATGTCGTGCAGCATCTGGATTATGAGGATTAAGTGAGAATATGGCTCCTTTCCATCGATTATCCAGATCTTCAGATATACCTCTCAGTTCATAGGAAATGGTTGAGGTGATCACAGGGCCCAAGAATTGACTTGACTCAGTTGGCGCCTGCAAGGAATTTGAAAGTTCAGCACTATTTGCAGCTTCTCTTTCAGCCAAGTCAATCCATTCTCCGTAACTGTCATTCAAATAACCAGACTCATAGCGATTATCCAATTGCTGGTAACTTTGATAGAGTCTGTAAGAAGAAGTAGTGGTGACAGAATATCGGGAAGATGTCTGTGAATTCAATCTAGCAATAGCCGAGCTCAGCCTTTGACGATTGGCTTTAACTCTGGAATTATGTTGCCTGACAGCCTGATTATATTGGCTTATTGCATTGTTAACTTTTCGAACTTCTTGCTTGTACTTATTTATCGCGTTCCTTTGCTGACTTTGCAATTGGCTTAATTTGCTTTTAAGTTGAGATGCATTAAATTTTTTGGCCATTTCATTTGCAGTTAGTGGTTGGTTAAAGAGAATAAAAGAAGGGGCTTTTACCCCTTCGGTGGATAAGGATCGTTTCCAAATGAATCCCGCTCCCGAATCCGTCCATTTCTTCCATGGATTAATAGTTCGGATTGTTGATTCTGTGCGATTTCCCGGGCTATCTGTATAGCCTCTCGTTGGGTGTCGGCAACCCGAGTCACTCGTTCATTTCCTGCACCCCTTACGGCCCAGCCGTCGGCATGCCTTACTACATGTTGATTTTTACCTTTTGACATGATTTAAATTTTTTTGGTTGACAAACTATTAATTTTAACTAAATATCGTCAACCAATTTTTAAAAATCAAGAATTATTTCAGAAATTTAAAAAAGTAACCTCAAATCGTACTAGATCTAGGTTAATAGCTGGATTCCGCTTATCCTCAGGGGTTGTCAATTGTGTAATATCTGTAGTATTTGTAAATTAAGGCAATATTTTTGTATTGACTTTTACGAACCCATTTTTAACAATCATGAACTATTTTGCCGAACGTCTGAAATCAGCAAGACTGATGAATGGCCTCTCCTTACAGGGCTTGGCAGACAAGATCGAAAATCGAGTTACCAAGCAGGCCTTAAGTAAGTATGAAGTAGGTCAGGTCATTCCAGATAGTGAAATGCTCGGAATTTTGTCCGATGCGCTCCAGGTTAGACCGGATTACTTCTTTGCCTCCAGTTCTATTGAATTTGGAGATATTGAGTTTAGAAAACTTCAAGACTATCCAGCCAAAGAACGGGTAAGAATTGTTGAAATCGCAAAAGATGAGTTGCGTCGTTATCTCGAATTAGAGGAAATTCTAGGGATAGAAACTGCCTTTCATAATCCATTGGAAGATTTTTCGATAAGTTCTCAAGAGGATATTGAGGCAGCAGCTGAGAAGCTAAGAGAATATTGGAATCTAGGTAGTGGAGCTATTGCAAATGTTACTGAGCTCTTGGAGGATAATCATATCAAAGTTCTCGAACTGGACTCTTCGGAAGAGTTTGACGGATTTTCTACTTGGGTAAATCAAAAACGCATCCCCTTGATTGTTTTGAACAAATCCAAATTCAAAGATAAGCTTGATAGAAAGCGTTTTACCGCATTTCATGAATTGGCCCACCTTCTCCTAAAGGTTAATCACCTTCCGGAAAGGGAAAAAGAAAAGTTTTGCCATGCCTTTGCCACTGCCATGCTAATTTCAAAGGACACTTTGAAGAAAGAGTTGGGCGGTAAACGGAGCAAATTGTCCATTAATGAATTAGGGGCAATGAAGCAGCAGTATGGGATCTCCATGCAAGCCTTGGTCTATCGCGCAAAGGATCTTCAATTAATCTCGGATAACTACTTTAAGCAGTTTTACGCGACTTTTAATCAATTGGGGTATCGAAAGAATGAGCCTGTAGTTTATGAAGGTGCGGAGCACTCCAATCGCTTCTCCCAATTGTTATTTAGGGCACTTGCGGAAAACTTTATTTCAGTAAGCAAAGCAGCATCTTTAAAAAATCAGAAACTGGCTCAGTTCCGAAAAGAGAACCTTGTTTTCTGATGAAGGTTGCTGTCACGGATGCCTGTATTTTCATAGATCTGATTGAATTGGATCTGACGGCAACCTTTTTTAGACTTGATATGGAGCTGCACACCACCCTGGATGTGATCAATGAACTTTTTCCGGAGCAAAGACAGATTTTAAAAGCTTACGAATCAGGAAGTATGCTCACTATCCATAACCTGAAGGAAGCTGATTTTTTAAAGATGGCTGATATCCCTTTTCCTAGGGGCCTTTCTCAGGAGGACAGAAGCGTGATCTATCTGGGAACGAAACTGCAAAATGCCGTCGTGATAAGCAGTGACAAATTGGTGAGAGCTTTCGCTACCAAACAGTCCCTGGAATGTCATGGTTTGATCTGGATTTTTGATGAATTAGTGGACCAGGACATTCTCTCAAAAAAAGCGGCTGTCAGTATGCTTAAAAAACTGCTTTCTTTAAATCAGATGTATAGCGGCCATCTAATCAAGAATGAAGTGGACGAAAGAATTCACAATTGGAGTGGACAGTGAACCCGTTCATTAATATTTCGGAAGCTATTTAATGTCTTGGCAGACGTACTCTAGCAACTTACAGGGATCCTCGTCAATAGCCTTGGCAATAAGGTAAAGTTCTGCCGCTGTTAATTTAGTTTTTGGATTAATAGATAGCTCACTTATCCTTGGAGAACTTAACCCAGTTTTCCTTGCTACCTCTGATTTATTGATGGATTTCTTCAGAAATACTTCGCCCAGTCGAGTCATTTTTTGTCTTTCTTTATTCTAAGGTAAAAAAACTTTAAAAAAATAAAGAAAATCTAAATAAAATATTTTTAGGTTTTAGAAAAACTTTACATATTTACAGAAATACTTAAAGTTAGATGGAGCGAAACAAAGGCGATACTCAAAAAAAAGCCTTTTCTGTCCTAATCAGTGAGGATGAGGCACTAAGAATTAGAAGGTCATTAATTCGATTATTAGACGGGATCGAAGTTCAGGAAAGCGATCAGGTACAGCTAGAGGACATTAAGGTAATCTTTAAGCTGTTGGAATATTTCTCAAAAGAATCATAAGACATGGAAAATCTGACTAGACTTCACGACACTTTAACCGCTCCCAGAAATCATGGGCTGAGCGCTGTTTGGAAGCTATCATTTGATCTTTCATGGGATTCTTTGACAAGTCTATCATGGGGATTGTCTGTCCTTGACCGCCTCTTTCCCCTGAAGCCCAAGAACCCGATTTAAAACTTAACACTTTTTCTCCCGGATTGCCCGACCAGGACTTTGTACCCACCGGTTGGCATACCACCGATGATCCGGGAGTGACGATTTCGTCATTGCGAGAAGGTAACCGAAAGCTAAATGCTATCACGAAACCTTACACCGACGAAGCAATCTCATAAAGAGCGCTCTGAATATTGTGAGACTGCCGCGTCGCCCCAAAAGGCTCCTCGCAGTGACGTATACCGCTGTCGAACCGTTGACCAAATGATAAGCCTTCCGCTGCAGAGGAATTTTCGCTTATCCCTTTATCCATTTCTTAACCTGAAGCCCTGTGGTGAGCGTAGTCGAACCATGGCCATTTGGTGGTCGGGTGGGAGAGGTTTGTCTTGTTGTACCAGGTACAAAGTACAAAGTACCAAGTATGGTGACACAGATGTGAATAAGACACTTCGACTCCGCTCAGTGTGACACGACTTTGCTGTCGACCGTCGTCCGTCGACTGTCGACCGTCAGCAATCCCAGCTTCAAAACCACTACAAAGCATGAAAAAAATCTTACAAACATGCTTCCTGGCACTGCTATGTCTTGCCGGAAGCCCACCCTCAGCCCAGAGCAAAGTTGCTGAGTCACCCGGGGCCGATCTTCTTCATAGGTTCGCCGGCCCCACCGTCTCCCCACATTCAGGAGACTCCAATCGGGGAGGGGAAACCCTCTCCGATACCTTCTTACAGGGATTTAGTTTAGTTGATAACTTTACTTCCCAAGGGCAGGAGGAGGGTAACACTCCTGCCCGAGCGGGGGAGGTAAGTTCAACGGATTCACTTACTATCGGCGATCACCTCCCTTCAGGCATTGAATTCCAGACGGTACTCAATAATAAAGAGAAACCGATCCATCTGGACGACTACCGGGGTAATTATCTGATCCTCCAGTTTTGGGCGCCGACCTGCTCGGCAAGCATCAGTTCCTTGCCCAAGACGGAGCAGTTGAATGAGCAGTTCGGCGACAGGCTCGAGATCCTTCCCGTGACAGTGTTTTCAGAAGCACAGATCCGGGAAACCCTGGAAGCTTTCCCCACCTTGAGAGATCTGGACCTGCCCTTGGCAGTGAATGCAAGAGAAGTCTACCGGCACTTTCCCCATTCGGTGATTCCGCATTTTGTGGTTTTGAGCCCAGAAGGGGAGGTGCTGGCCATCACCGGGCTGGAGGACATGACCGAGAAAAACCTAAACCTGTTGATCAATGAAAACCAGGTCGCTTTCCGGACTAAGTCTGATACACAGACCCGGCTGGATCCAGCCTCAAAACTGATCTCGGAAAACCCCCAAATCTCCAATAAAAACATCTGGTTTCAGTCGGCCTTTACCGGATACATTCCGGAAGTGACCGGCTCCCTAACCCAGAACCAAGGTGAGTTTTTCCATATCCGCATCGTTAACATGACCCTGCTTTATCATTACCGGCTGGCCTACTCCGAGCGGAGTCTGACAGACTACTTTGGCAAGAACAGGATCGAAACGATTGGTTTTGACCCTAATGAACTGGAGCCGGAGGGGAAGGGACTGGACTACAAGGACTGGAAGGCTGAAGGAGGCCACGTCTTCGGATACGAGCTGATTGCCCCAAACCACCTGAATCCCTATGAGTTGATGCGGGAGGACCTCAAGCGCTTCCTGCCCCACATTCAAGCAACCGTGGAGACCAAACCCCGGACAGTGCTGGCCCTCGTTCAGCAGGAAGGGAAGAGCTTCCCAAAATCTGCCGTCACACAAAAAAGCTATAAAACCGGACCCCAAGGCTTGAGCATGCGAATGTATCCTTTGGACGGCTTTGTTTACCACCTGAATGCCGGCTTTCTGAGGACGAATCCGATACCCATAACCAACCGGACGGGGATTGACTATCCCATTGACCTGGATCTGGATGCTAGGCTCACTGATGTGGAAAGCCTGAGGGCTGCACTCCGGCAAAACGGACTGGATCTGATCGAGCGGGTAGAGGAGATCCCGGTCTTGGTACTCAGAAAGACAGGAAACTCTAAACTAATTGGACTATGAAGATTTTGATGATCCTTTTAATGGGCTGTGTGGTGTACTTCCACCCGGCCCATGAAGTCTGCGGCCAGGAAAGGGCCGTTACCGGAACGGTTACGGATTCCAGATCCGGAATAGAGCTTCCCGGAGCATTGATCACCGCCATGCCGGGCCGGATCTCCACCGTTTCCGGTGAAAACGGGGAGTTCACCCTCCGCCTGGCTGCCGGTACTTACGAACTGACCGTCCAGTTTATGGGCTATGAGACTTATAAAGAAAACGTCATCGTACCCCATAACGGGCAGCTGAGGTTTGCCTTGGTTTCTTTGGAATTGGGATTGGAGGAAGTACAGGTCTTTGCGACAGGTTACCAGCAGATTCCCCAGAGTAGAGCTTCCGGTTCCTTTGTGAACGTCAATGAAGAACTGATCGACCGCCGGGTCAGCACCAACCTGGTGGATCGGCTCGAAGACGTTACTTCGGGATTGGTCCTCAACCGGTCCGGGGATGTGGGACGTGATCCGATAACCATCCGGGGAAGGAGTACGCTGGGCCGCTATTCCCAGCCCCTGATCGTCATCGACAACTTCCCCTATGACGGCAGACTGGAAGACATCAACCCCAACGACGTGGCCTCGGTGACCGTACTCCGGGATGCGGCCGCTGCTTCCATCTGGGGAGCAAGGGCCGGAAACGGCGTGATCGTCGTCACCACCAAGACCGGTACCAAAAACCAGCCCCTGCGGGTCAGTCTCACCGCCAATGCCAACTGGTTTGAAAAAACCGATCCTTTTCTTGCACCAAACCTATCCGTCGACGACTACATCGATGTCGAACAAAAACTCTTTGCCTCCGGGTACTACAACAGTACGCTGACCAACCCCGGCAACCCGGCCGTGACGCCCGTGGTGGAGATCCTGGCCCTGGAACGGGCCGGGACGATCTCCGCAGCAGAAGCTGGCCAGCAGATCGACCGGCTCCGGACTTACGATCTGAGAAGGGACACCAAGTGCTACCTGCTCCAGTCCCAGGTCAACCAGCAGTATAGCCTCGCCCTTGCCGGTGGGGGTACTACCAACCGATACCGGATTGCACTGGGCTATGATCAACAGCAGCTGCCTGACCGGGACAATTCGGCAGACCGGCTCAGTCTGGACATCAAGAACGATTTCAGCCTGCTGAATGAAAAGATGACGATCCAGACGGGATTCTATGGGGTGAAAAACAAAGTAATCGACCAAAATGCAGGAGTCGATGACCTGTATTTCACCTCCTCGCAGAACATGTATCCCTATGCCAGGCTGGTGGACGAAAACGGCAACCCGCTGGAGTTAAACCGCCAGTTTAACAACCGGCTGAAAAACAGCGCTGCCGAACTGGGGATGCTGGACTGGAGCTATGTGCCGCTGGACGAGTTTGGAAACAATACATCGACCGTGCAGACCGACGACTGGAGGATCAACCTCGGGACAGACTACAAACTGCTGAAGGGCCTCAAAGTGGGAGTATTGTATCAGTACTGGCAGAACAGCCTGTCCACGGAGACGCACTATACCCAGGACAGCTACTTTGCCCGCGAGCAGATCAACCTGTTTACCGAAGAGGACGAGGCAGGAAACCTGATCCGCAACATTCCGATGGGAGGGATACTTGACAAAAGTATCCGCAGGTCAACCAGCCATTCGGCCAGAGCCGTGGCTGATTATAGCAATCAGTGGGACCGGTGGGAACTCAGTTCCTTTGCCGGGGCAGAGCTGAAGGCATTGGACTATGAATCCAACGGCACCCGTTACTATGGCTACGACCCGGAGCGGTCCAGTATCCAGCCGGTGGACTACCGGGTGCTGTATCCCCAGTTCAACGATCCCCGGCTCAACCAGCCAATCCAAAACAGAGAATCAGTGGGAGCGGGGGCGGACAGGTTTTATTCCCTGTTTGCCAATGGCTCCCTGGGATATGATTCCAGGTACCTGCTTACGGGGAGTGCCAGAAGGGATGCCTCCAACCTGTTTGGGGTGGAGACCAACCAGAAGGCTGTGCCCCTCTGGTCAGCGGGGCTGTCCTGGACCCTGAGTGAAGAGCCCTTTTACAACTGGGAGAAGCTGCCTTACGTCAGGTTTCGCTTTTCCTATGGGTATAACGGAAACGTGGACCGGAGCCTGTCCGCCTTCACCACGGCGAGGATTGTCAGCAACAATCCGCTGATCCAGCTGCCCTATGCCCAGATCGTCAATCCTCCCAACAGGAACCTCCGCTGGGAGAAAATCCGGATCACCAATTTGGCAGTAGATCTGGAAAGCAGGAACGGAAGGATCAACGGGACCTTTGAAATGTACCGTAAGGTTGGGCTGGATCTGATTGGCCACAGTCCCTATGCACCGTCTTCAGGCATCAGCACCTTCACGGGAAACACGGCTTCCACGCTGACCCGGGGTTATGATCTGATGCTGGAGACAAAGAACCTGACGGGAAGTTTGGGTTGGACCACCACACTGCTTTGGTCGGGGGTCAAGGAAGAGGTCACGGATTTTGAGATCGAGCCCAATCCCACCAGCCTGCTGAACTACAGTTCTTCCGGACAGGGAGGCGAGTACTTTCCGGTAGTGGGCCGTCCGCTGTTCGGAGTCTACAGCCTGCCCTGGGAGGGACTCAACCCGGATACCGGAGCACCGGTGGGTCTCCTGGATGGGGAACCTTCGGAGAACTACCGGAACATCATCAGTTCGTCCACCCTGGAGAACATCAACTACCATGGACCGGCCAGACCGACGGTCTTTGGATCGCTGCGGAATACGCTTTCCTACAAAGGTTTCAGCCTGTCGGCGAATATTTCCTTTCGGTTTGGGTATTTCTTCCGCCGAAGCTCGGTGCAATATGTCCCCATCCTGATGGCCAGGGGAGGGCACTCGGACTATGCGCTGAGGTGGCAGAATCCGGGTGACGAAATGATCACCCAGGTTCCCTCCGAACCGGCGACTCGGGATGCCAACCGGGACACCTTCTATAGAAACAGCGCGGTGCTGATCGAAAAGGGATCGCATATCCGCTTTCAGGATATCCGGCTGGGCTATCAGGTGCAGAAAATTTCTTCGGGTTTCCTGTCAGCATTCGACCGTGCGGAGATCTTCCTCTACGCCAACAACCTGGGGATGATCTGGAAGGCGACCGATTCGGATTGGGATCCGGACTTTGGCTGGGCCATCCCGAGGAAAAGCCTCGCGCTGGGAATCAGTCTGGACTTCTAAAATAAATCAATGTGTGTATCAGCGGTTTTGTGCCCAACCAAATGACATCAAGGTTTGATGCTGGCCTTTGGCAAACTCTCTCCGCCGCGGCGGAGGGCTAGAGCCTGTCCCGGCGAATGTCGGGAGGGATTGTTAATTCAAATCTCAAGGGTACGTGCAACATTCCGAAAAGCCAAATAAAACATTTCACCAAAAGGGTAATGCCGGAAGCTTTCTTCATGAGAGGGGTGGTTCCCTCGACATTCAACAACATCCGGCAGGGTCGAAGCTTTTCTCGCTTCGGCCGCCCTTTTCTAAAAACTATATCCAATGGAAAAAATTATAAGACTTGTAACAGGCCTGATCTTCCTAACACTGGTTACCTCATGTGATGAATTTTTGGACCCCAAACCGGACCAGAGTCTGGTGGTGCCTTCTACCCTTACTGATGTCAGAGCCCTGCTGGACAATACCAGTATCTTCACCAAGCAGCCGGTGATGCACATCCTGGCCGGTGATGACTTCATGGCCAGTCCGGCGGGATTTACTTCCCTGAACGAGTATGAACAGCATATTTATTCCTGGTCGGAAGAAGCCTATCCATCCAATGCGATCGATGAATGGTTTAACGGTTACAGAAAAGTCTTCCATGCCAATGTGGCTTTGGAGGCGCTGAATACGATTGAACCGGGATCAGCCGAATACGATAAACTGAGGGGTGAAGCCCTGTTCCAGCGAGCGCATGCCTACTACCATTTGCTGCAGCTGTTTGCTCCGGCCTACCGAAAGGTTGGGGGAAATGAAATGCTGACAGGTATCGTGCTGAAGGAGAGCCCGGACGTCAACGAAGCGGTCCAGCGTTCGAGTTTGGCGGAGTCCTATGCGCGGATGATTGCGGATCTGGAAGAGGCGGCCGCCTTGCTTCCCGACAGCCAGCTGCCCAAGACCCGGCCGACAAAGGCTGTGGCCTATGGATTGCTAGGGAGGATCTACCTGAGCACCTTTGAATTTGAGAAGGCGGCGCAGGTGGCAGAGAAAGCCCTGGAGCTCTATGGAAGCCGGTTGGATTTCAATGCCATTAATGTAAATGCAGCCAACCCGTTTACCCGCTTTGGGGACGAGATGGTCTTTTACTCGGAGCCCCTTAACATGGGATTTCAGTATAGCAAAGAGGTGTTTTTGGATACGCTGCTGCTCAAGAGCTATGAAGAAGGGGATCTGAGATTGCCCGCCTATTTTGACCGGGTGAAGGAAAACCAATACTTCTTCTCCGGTAATCTGACCGGCAATGCGCTCCCCTTTGGCGGAATCAGTGTGGGTGAGTTGGAACTGATCGCGTCAGAAGCCTATGTGCGGATAGGTGAGGAACAAAAAGGGCTTGATTGGCTGAATGGTCTGCTGTCACGCAGGATAGAGACGGAAGAGTTTGTGCCGGTGGAAAGTGCAGGTGCGGAGCTGTTGGACCGAATCCTCTTGGAACGCAGAAAGGAACTCATTGGCAGAGGACAGCGCTGGTCTGATCTGAGAAGACTGAACCAGGAGTCCGGGCTGGAGACCGTATTGAAAAGAACAGTTGAAGGGGAAGTGCGGACACTGGAGCCGGGTTCGGAGCTCTATGTCTTTTTGATCCCAGATGCGGAGATCCAGAGAACAGGAATAGCCCAAAATAGATAGAGAAAAACACCCTGGGGCTAAATTACCCAGGGTGAATACTGTACTCCTGATTACAGCGGAGTGTACATAATTTCCTTTGCCAGATTTTGGCAATGCTCCGTATCTATTGCCTTTCGGAGCGGCAAAGGGTATTGACATTTTTTTGTCCAACAGTCGTCGATGCGTCTGGTTTGCCAGAAGGATGCCGGGGCTATTTTTTACGGGGCAGGGCTGGCCTTTCCCTGCCCTTTTTAGTTCTTGCATTTTGTTTCGGGATGTTGATCACACTTGTTCCCAGCCTGGAGAATGCAGGATCACGGGACTGAATTTGAGCCGGTTGCAAGTTTCTTAAACAGTCTTTTACTGGAGACGACCCGACCTGAGTAGGCTGGTTTATTTGAAAAATGAGATCGGCCGAATGACTGTTTTGCCACCTGTTTTAGCCAAGACCTGCGGATGATCCAAGTGCTTCCTGGCCACTCCGGCAGCAAAACCACCAGGAATAATATCCATTAATGTTGGCTGTGTCCAGCAAAAAATGGGGTCTACCCACCTCATCAAATTACCGAGTTGCTAAATTTGGCAGCATAGATATCCCGAACTTCTCTCCGCCTAAAAAAAGGACGGACACGTTTCTGGGAAGGGAAGTTACATTTATATGGATGTGACTGTTTTTGCAACGGACGACACCCACGGTAGCCAATGAATTACAAAAAGATAGCACCTCACAAAGAATTAGAGCCCGTTATTCATTTTTATTGGGAGCTGAAAGGAAACGCGTTGGAAAGACAGCGGGAACGCGTTTTTCCCGATGGCTGTGCAGGTATAGTAATGAATTTGGGAGATACTTGTTTGACGGACAATGGTTCGGTCTCACTTGAGTTTGGAAAAACTTACGTGGTGGGTGCCATGACGTCGTTTAAAGACAGTTATATAGATGCCGATACACATCTAATAGGTGTCTGCCTAAAACCTGCAACGTTTGCGAATTTCTATAGCTATGCCTCGCAAAATGAGTTGACCAATGATACCATTGAATTTGAAAAAAACAATTCATTTAATGTTGATAAGACATTGGACAACCCATTCAATTATTTTGACCGATTTTTTTCAGAGCGGATTAAAAGCAAAAGCAACCCGCTACAATCAGTTATCAACGATATACACGCAACAAATGGACAAATCGGTATTTACGAGTTGTCCAAACGAAATTTCACAACGGTAAGACAATTGGAGCGGAATTTTAAGAAGCTCATTGGGATATCACCAAAGGAATATGCCAATATTATTCGTTTTCAGCATGCTTTGAGTTTGATCACAAGCTCCGGTAGAAATCGGAGTTTGTTGGATATTGCATTTGAATGTGGCTATTATGATCATTCGCACCTCAGCAATGAAATCAGGCGAATTACCGGACTTTCACCCTCACTACTTTGATTTGTCGCATTTTTACAAAGTACAGGTGGTCGTCGAAAAGTAATTTTGCCGAAACATTAAAACTTTAAAAAGATGCGAAAAATATCACTTTTCATTGCAATTAGCTTAGACGGTTACATTGCAAAACCCAATAACGATCTTAGTTTCCTGAAACTTGTTGAAAAAGAAGGCGAAGACTATGGCTATGCAGAATTTACAGAGACAATTGACACATTGATTATTGGTAGAAAGACCTACGATTATGTGCTTAAGGAAATCGGGTCATCTCATTACGACAACGGACACCGGGATGTGTATGTCATAACAAGGACTGAAAGACCGCAAGTCGGGAGAACGATTTTCTATACGGGAAGCATAACCGATTTAGTCAAGCGGCTAAAGTCTGAAAAGGGTAAGGATATTTATTGTGACGGTGGGGCAGAAGTGATAAATGAACTGTTGAAACACGACATGATAGACGAGATTACAATTTCGGTTGTACCGGTTTTGTTAGGCAATGGGACAAGACTTTTTAAGGAAGGGACACCTGAGCAAACCCTTGAATTCATCAAAGTCAAAACCTTTGAAACGGGATTGATACAACTGCATTACAAGCGGAAAAAGTAAACAACGGACCACTGGTCGAGTAGACAGTGGCGCCGGGGAAGTGTGGACATTGGAACCGGGTTCGGAGATCCATTTCTTCCTGATCCCGGACTCAGAAATCCAACGTACAGGAATTGCCCAGAACTGATAGAGATAAACACCCTGGGCCTACATGACCCAGGGTGAATTTATTCCCGATTACAGCGGAGTGTAAACGCCCTCATCGAGGACATTCTTGATGCCGGTCATCGGGTCATCGTTGGAAAACTCCACCCGGCATTCCTCATCGACATCTTCACATCTGTAATGGGTTCCCAGGACCTCGCCTGTAATTTCCCGGTATCCCGAAGGTTCTTGATCGTCCGGCGTCCATGCTTTCGCGGGAGGTTCGGACACGAGAAGGGATGGAACCTGGGCACCGAAGGCGAAGGTTGCTGCCAGCACAAAAGCCAGCAGCGGCAGTTTACTCAGTAATTTGTTCATCGTTATGTCCCGTTTTTTAACAGTTCAAAAACGGGGAAACCGTTTGCTTGAATCGCCTACTCTGTTCAGGGTTTTCGGCTTCTCCCTAAAGGGAATTTATCAGCGCAGACTAGCCTCGAGCTCAGGTCCCTTCGAGGGATAAATTCCAATCGATATTTTTGGCAGCCTCCCTTGCAAAATTTGGACTGCGGAGCAGTGTTCGACCGCACTGCTCCATTTTTTTGACATTTTCACTAAGGATCTATTGATGTTCTGTCGGCTATTAGTTATATTTCTATATGAGAAGTTGAGAATCTCCCTTAAAGCCCTATCACCTCAAGCCCAAGAAACCCTCTTGGGCTTTTTTTACATCGCGTGGTCAGTGCCTGCCTCACCGCTAGGCGGGTCTCCAATCCCTTGGTCTGTGTCCTCACAGACCATGCTGTTTCTGCCGTCCTATCACTGACCAGGGACATACCGTCTCCGTCCTCCGGCATTTTTTCTTCTGCTATCACCATGTTTCCTGCACCGGAGGCAATGGATTGGGGTTGTCTGATGCCAGGGGTTCCGCTGCGCTTCACCCGGGGCTACAATGATTCCGCTCCTATGGAGCTTTTGATGCATGACTTCGGTTTCATCCAACATCCGACATCCGACATCCAACATCAACCCCTCTCCGTCCTCCGGCAGTGAGTTCGTTGTGGCTACCATATTTCCTGCGCCGGAGGCAATGGATTGGGGTTGTCTGATGCCAGGGGTTCCGCTGCGCTTCACCCGGGGCTACAATGATTCCGCTCCTATGGAGCTTTTGATGCATGACTTCGGTTTCATCCAACATCCGACATCCGACATCCAACATCAACCCCTCTCCGTCCTCCGGCATTTTTTCTTCTGCTGTCACCATGTTTCCTACGCCGGAGGCAATGGCATTCTGCATTGTTACCCCGGATTCCGCTACGCTTCACCCGGGGCTACAAAGATTCCGCTCCTACGGAGCTTTGACTTCGCTACGTTGTTCGGCATTTGCAATGGCCAACCAATGGGTATTTCTAATTTTTGAATTGCGATTTACGACCGCCTCGCCAGCAGCGAGCTGACTTTGCAACCTTGCGACCTTCCCACTACATGACTTCGGTTTCATCAAACATCCGACATCCAACATCAACCCGTCTCCGTCCTCCGGCATTTTTTCTTCTGCTGTCACCATGTTTCCTGCGCCGGAGGTCAATGGCATTCTGCATTGTTACCCCGGATTCCGCTACGCTGCACCCCTGCCTGCCCGCCGTGGTGGGGCTACAAAGATTCCGCTCCTACGGAGCTGTTTCCAGTTGTCCTGCCTCACCAGACCCCGAAGGGGTCAAACTTCTCAATAACCGCGGGTGAAACCCGTGGCAATTCCCAAGGAAACTAAATCCCGACCCCGTAGGGAGTCGAACTGCTTAACGCTGTCCTGCTTCTCACACGATTTTATCTAGGCCGGACTATTTCCCAACAACTCCCCACTCACTAATTAGTACTTACCCCCGACCACTGCGACTGCCAACTGCGACTTCCTACTATCATTTCAGCTTTCATACTTCATCTTTCTGCCTTCCATCCATACTCCGAAAACCGCCATCCCAATCAACCCCAAATTCATCCAGAAATGCTCCGCCCATCCGAGGCTTTCCAAAATCCCGGCACAGTTACACGGCACCCTGGGAAAAGCTCCCACCCAGATCAGCCCCACATAGGTGGTAAATACCGTCAGCAATAAGGCACTGCCCAGGTATCCCCACCAGCGGGTCGCGGAAAAGAGCAGGAGCAGGGCGAGCAGCAACTCCACTCCGGGTATTGCATAGCTTAGTATTTCTGCCAGGTCCGTAGGAAAAGGTTGGTTATGGAATGAACTCCAGCTGGCTTTCCACCGGATTAGTTTATCCAAGCCGGTGTAGCCAAAAACCAAAATCAAAATGGATGTGATTGTAATTGATATTCCCCGCATAGCCTGCTGCACAATGATTACTCCGCCAATCTCCACAGTATAAAATGACTTGACCAAATTCCACTGATGGACAGCTGTCTTATTTGGATGAACAGGAGTTTAAGATTGATAAGCATCTTTTATGGATATTTTTGGAATTTCTATGGATTTGACTTATGTCAAATAAAACCCGCAACAACCAACTAATTTCTAGTATGTTAGGAAATGTAATGATATATTAGGTATAGGTTGGACTAAAGGCCATTTATTCAATCTATATTTCTAAGTAAGCGACAGCCCTGCTGTATATGGCTGTCTAAAAGTAAAAACTGGACACTGGATGAACGTCAGGGAACGAAACGTCATTTACGCCCAGGATATCATGGTATTTACCGGAAGGAGCAGGTCGTATGCCTACAAAGTGATGAGGCAAGTGAGGAAGCATTACGGGAAGTTAAAGCATCAACTGGTCACGCTCCAGGAGTATGCGGAATTCCACGGTATCCCCGTCAATGAAGTGAAGACTTCATTGTTTGAGACTAGCTGAACAACGAAAACGGACCCCACTTCCGATGAGGTCCGTCTGGAGTTGGGAGGCTTCTCCCTCCGGAATGGCGATCCGGTATCTGGCTTTTTTTACTGGAAATATGTCACCAGGCTGCATGGAATGCCTGTACCCTTGATGCCTTTTGCACCCGCCTTAGCGCCTTATGCCCCAGTAATGGTAGTGAGGCACTCGCTGAAAATGCTCTTGGTTCTGTTTTGCCCGGTTGGTTTTCTGTTTAGCAAGGCAACAGGTTTGGCCACTTCCCTTTTGAAGTGCAATCGGGGCAAATCTGATTGTTGTATCATTTTTTTTAATGTTTGATGTGATGAAAAGTATCCGGTTGGAAAATCGAATTCAAAATTCGATTACCAACAACACTATGTCTTGGTTCAACAACCTTCTGGGTTGGATTTTCAAATATCCAGACCTGGTACTGGTCATTGTTTGGACACTCTATTCTGGTTGGGATTTGCTGACTCGGATTATCCTGAAACTTGAAATCAACTGCTACTTTGCAGGGCTCAACCTCCTGTTTGGGGTGCTGTTTTCGGTAGGTATGTATTATTGGCTGCTTCCCAGGATCGTGCTCTGGGGAGAATGGAAAAGCGGATTGGTTTACCTGATTGTTTTCGCTGTGGTTCTAATCCTCCTGAAATTCCAAATGCGCTTTTCTGAATGGTTTTGGCAGGTAGATTACAAAGAGAATTGGCTGGAGATCACACGTATGGTGAATTTTCAGTTTGTGACCTTTGTCATCTGGATTCTGCTGGTTTATTTCCTGCTGCAAAAGGACAATCAGCAGAAAAAGGCATTGCTTGACGAGTTGGATTTCTATCACAAATCCATGCAGTTGGGGCCGCATTTTGTGCTGAACGTGATGACGGATATCTCAGAAAGGGCAAAAGGACATTCCAAGGAGCTTTCTGAAGAGATTGAGCAGTTTTCCAATGTGCTGAATTTCGGTTATAAGGATATCAGGAGCGAAACACACTGTTGGATGAAACTTTGGCTATAAAAGCTTACGAGTATTGCCAACGGAGTCGCTTTGGAGATACCATGAACCACCGGCTTTCGGTCCAAATTCCGGAGGAGATAGCTGCCCAGCTTCCCATTCCCAAAATGACCCTGTTATCGCTGTATGCGGACGTTTTTAAACATGGGGACTATACGGGCGATTTTCCAGGTATGGTCAAATTGAGTTTGGCTGATTGTCCTAACACAAGGAATACACTACTTGTACTGACAGTATACAACCTTCCTGGAGGTAAACAGCGCTCCAATGGTTCTGGATTTGGTCTCAAAGCCGTAATCAATGTATTGTCCTATTACTTTGGGGAGGATTTCCGGCTTTACCACGAAGCTAACGAAAACGAATTTTCACTGCTTTTGACAATTGATTATGGGCAATAGGCTAAAAGTGGGATTTATTGATGACGAGGAAGCGGCGCTGAATAAGTTCATGGAATTATTCAACCAGTTCTCCGATTTTGAGTTGGGCTTTGCTACCAAGGACCCCTTTGAGGGATTTGCCAAAGCAGAAAACCGCGAAGTGGATATCCTGATTACAGACGTGATGATCCCCAAGATGGGGGGACTCGAAATAACAGAAAGGTTGGGGCCTATGGGTATCCCTGTCATCCTCTGTTCAGCCAACGATTCCTTTGGCGCTAACGGCTATGACCTCGACGCGGTATACTTCCTTTCCAAGCCGTTGAAATACAACGATATGTCAAGGGGGCTAAAAAAGGCCAGGCAGCTGCTGGAAGGACCGCAAGGCATTCTTTCAAGGGAGTTTGCGGACATACGGGTTGTAAATTCCAACGGAGGGATCACCGGGGAGTATATCAGAATCTCACAAATCGTCCATCTCGAACAATCTGGCAACTATACCCAAATCAACCTGGACAAAGAATCCAAAGTCATCGTGTCCACACTCAGGGAAACCATCAGGAATATTGATAATGCCTGTATCCTGCAAGTCCACCGGTCTTTTGCGATCAATATCCACAAAATCAAGCGGATACATTTTTCAGAAATAGAACTCAGTAACGGTAAGAAGATTCCTATCGGTAACATTTACAAAGACCAGCTCCAGCAAAAGCTCTCTTTCAGGAAGCTTTAGGCATTTGGGAGGTATGAGACCAAAAGGGATCAGTTGTCAGTTCGCCGATGGATGGCTCTTCCCAGTTTTCGGTAGGTGAGGTATCGGCAGGCATGCTCATACTCGGCCGTATGGTCTGGGAAAAATCGGTTTACGGTCATATGGAAGTGGTTGAGCAGGAGGGTCTTTTGCTTTTCCGCAGAAGGATGCCAGATATGGGAACAGATGCCATCCGAGTATTCGGTTATGATTTCAGGAATTTTTAGCGGCGCAATTTCGGAGTCAAATCTTTCCCGGATCTGCCTCATTTCCTCTTTTGGAAGGGTCCTGAGCATGGATTTGAGGATTTCCATATAGACTTTGCCCTGTCCGCTTGTCAAAAAGACAGCTGTCCAGATTTCGCTGGCTACTTTGACGCGAAACATTTCGCTCCTGCAGACCAGTGGTTTGTTGAGCTGGGAATGCCCGAATATCATCAGCATGGATTCCCGGTGAAAAAGTCCTTCGGATACGTTCAGGCTCTCCCGGCTATACTTTTGGTACTCGGGGTGGTGGGAGGTCCTCGAGTAGTTTCCCGTTTTGATGACTGAATACAGATCCGTGTCTATCGCGCTCTGAATCACGGCGGTTTCTTCAAGATCAATATCCAGAAACCGGAGCCGCAATTCCTCTTCCGGGAGGCTGTATCTGACAAAGTACCACCGAATACCGGGTTTCAGTTTTTCAAGTTTGGCAATCAGATCGGGAAGAATTTCCTTCATCAGGATAAGGAGCGTACTGGCTGGGGAGTTGATCCTGAAGTAGAGGCATCGGGGATCTGATTCCTCTAGGTAATTTACGGTTTCAGGCAGAAGGGATTTTGGGGAATGAAAATGCCGCTGGTAGACGAATTGGGGATGAAGGCTCTCACCGGCTGTCGTTTTGAAAGGCGAACTCCTGACAGAAGATGCATCAAAGAGCGATAGCTGTCCGCGTTTTGCCAACTCTTGCCACATCAATTCCAAATCTCTGGGGTCTTTCCAGTCCAGAATCAGCTCCCTGTCTTCGTTGCCTGCTGATACTGGAACTGAAACGTTTCGGTCTTTTAGCCATTCTTCCAGCAAGGTTTTGTCCTTTACCTCTTCGGCCTCGATAAACCATTTTTTGGGTTGAAGGACTACCTTGTCCCAAAGAAGCTCGGGAGAATAGCTGCTTTCTGCTGGGCTGGTCTGAGGGTAGGGAAGGAACTTGACAGGATGCTGATTGCTGATCTCCCAGAGTAGGCGAAAAAGGGGATGGGTGATCTGACTTCCGTTTAATGGATGTTGGAAAACAGGGATTACTTCCCTGTTTTTGGATTTCCAGACCAGTTTGACGGTGTTGCCTATAGTGCCCAGATACAGTTCGGAAAGGGGGATTTCATTCTTGGCCTGAGTGGAGATCGGAGAAAGAACATGCTCAAAGACGTTTCGGTGTTGGGTTAGGAAACGGATCGTATCAGACTCGATTACTTCAATATCGCAATAGATTGGTGAATCAGGGCACTCTTCAGTAACGGATTTGCTGGCTATTTCATGGATATCGGGGTCATCGGTAAATCGGCCAGTAAACACAAAGGGACGGTTGCTGACGATGTTGTCGAAGAAGATTTCTCCCTTACTTCCGAGATGGAACAAGATCTGGATGTCCTGAACAGCTTCAGGCAACTTTTTGCCCTGCGCTTCATAGAGATTGACTTGGTGAACAGAAGAAGGAAATGACCGCAATGGGCAGTTGCTTGGATGTTCCCCATTCTCTTTGATTCCACCGAAAGTGGATTCAAAGATGTCTTCGTCGTGGATCAGCTTGCCCAGGGATACGAAACGGTCGTCGTATCGACGATGGAAATGTTGGACAAACCTCGCCAATAAGGGACGCTGGAGGACTTTAAACAGGGATCCTGAATTGTCCAGAAAGGAATCCAATTGATCGCGTATCCGGCTGTCCAGAAGGATTATCGCAGTTGATTTGAGGTTTGTATTGCAGTTCCCGTTAGGGTCAGCGAGGGTTGATTTCTGGATGAGACCCGTCTCAACGGTTTTATCCCACATGCCGCGAACTGTAGGCTCTTCGATACCGACAAACCAACCAGAAAATTGAAGGTAATCCAGTGTTTTGTTTGATTGATAGTGGTTGATAATCAGGTTTATCAATTTGTTTAGATAAATGATTCCATAAGCCCATTTTTCATCCTTCTCATCAAAAAACCAGTACCGGAGCCTTTCCGCTTGGATATCGATTCCCTGCGCCAATACGAATGAACCCTTTTCGGAAGTATCCGGTCTTCGGAGGATTTCCTGGGTGGTGATCGAAAGAACAGGGTCAGTTTTGTCACTCCACCCAGCGGTCCCAACTGCTGCCCACCGGCCGAAGGGAGTGCTCCTGAATTTCCCACGGAGCAGGTATTTGTAGATGGTCAGTCTAGTGTCTACGTCCAGCTCGTGGTAGAATCTGTTTTGAATTGCTGCATATAAACTGGGGGAGGAAGATTGGATTCTGGCTTTGATATCCTCCCAATGGTGGATGATGCTGGAGACGTCCCTTGGATCGAATTCCAATAGGGGAATGCGGTAGATGAAATCCATATTCTCTTTTTTCAGACATTTTATTGACTGAAGGCTTCAGCCCAAAAAAATGCGGATGAAGAGGGTTGTCCTTTGGACGAGAGGATTTTTGGAACTGATCTAGGTTTTAGCTGGGAATATATTGGTCAGGGATAGGACGGGTTTATTGGGATATCAGTGAGCTTGTTTTTTTCTTTCTTCGAGCCAATCAACATTTTCCACAGATTCCACAGAGTGCACAGATTCCACAGAGTGCACAGATTCCACAGAATCCACCCGGGGTTTTGATTTTTTAAAATCACCTAGCACTTTAGCTCCCCGCAATTACAAAAAGAGATCCCTAGCAGGCTATAGGATTTCGACAGGTTTAGGGTAAATCCAAATTTGGCTTTTTAGGAAATGGTACAGCCGGTATTCCATCGCTGTCCCACAGAATTTCAACAGGATTCCATGCTTTAGTCACTTTAACTCTTTCTTGACCATGAACATCAAACGTTGTGTAATCTATGCCAAAGACATCCAGCGGATCACCGGCCGAAGCCAGCGCTACTGCCATGAAGTAATCCGGAAAATCCGCCATCTGACCGACAAATCGAAGGGGCAATATGTGACGGTAGCAGAATTCTCCGCTTTTTCCGGGATACCGGAGTCAGAGGTGTCAGATTACCTCAACTGATCCCACAGCTTGACTTACGGGTAGGCAGCGTGCATGCAAAGGCATACCAGTCCTATATGGGTCCCATACTTCGTTCGGACTTTGTACCGTCGCTCTACCGTCTGGCTACGGTCTGGGTATTGCTTCCGGCAACAGCATCCCGGTAATTGATCGGTAACCAAACCGAATCATCACTAAGGCCGCCTTCAGACGGCTGCGAAGTATCCAATAGTTTACTTTAACCAAACCATCACTTCAACCTATGGCACGATTAAACCATCCTTTTCTAGGCCAGCTTTCAGGAAAACTGGGCAATCTGGTCATTTATCAGCTCAATGGGAAAACGGTAGTCCGTGAAAAACCACAATGGAAAAAGAGCTACCAGGCTACGGCTCTGCAACGCCTGTACCAGCAAAAATTTAAACTGGCGACCGCAGCACTTCGCCCGCTGCTCAAAGTATTGGATACCGGATATGGGGAATATGTGACCTCAACCCGAAAGGGATTTCACCTGGCACTATCCCAAACTCTAAAATCAGCCATGCTGGAAACCCAAGGGACCGTCGGTGTGAATTATGAATCCATTTTGATTTCATCGGGGGTTGTGAGCCCGGTCCTGCACCTTCAAACATCCTGGGTCGGAACACGGGAGCTAAGTCTTCACTGGGAATCCCAGGGGAATCAGGGCAATGCAAAGGATTCTGATCTCAGCTGGATCGTGGTATATAATCCGGATCAGGGGATAGTAGAGGAGTTTTCTGGCGGAGCCTTTCGCAGAACCCAATCCCAGACCATAGAACTAGCCCAGAGGATAGATCTTGCAGGCAGCTACCTTTTTATGTCCTTCTATCGCTTACTCCCCAGGAATAAAAGAAGGTTTTCAGACTCGGTCTGTATCCGGCTGGGGACATAGGATATTAGGGAAACAGGGGTCCAAATGATCAAAGTTTTAGTCCGTTGTCCTGCTTCTCCACCGATACCTATCGGTGCCGGGCTTCTCGTCGACGTGAGTGCCTCCACTCACGTTTTTTTTTCGTTTCCATCTCCCGTATCCAACATCCCGATTCTCACAGGCTCCTCGTCCCGATTTCCATTGGGATTCAATTCCGAGATCCTATCAACGGATTTGCAATCCGACAAATTTTCAATCCCTCCTCGGCATCAACTTCCTTTTCCTCACCATACTCCTGCGCCGAGGTCAATGGATTTTAATTCTTTTTTACCGTGGGTTCCGCTGCCTCCCTGCATTCTGGCTCCTTCGCTAGATTTGTCCAAGGGGACAAATCATTTACGCTCGGACCTCCACGGTTATTCATGGTTGGACCCCTTTGAGGTCGGACTCCAAAACCTTGGCCTTTGGCGGACACAAATCCCATTTCGGATAGGCGCGTTGGGCCGATTTGCCAGCGGGCCGGCGTTCGGCTAAGTGCGGTTGGAGCTTTGGCAAATCTTGACCTTTTGGTCCTTTTGGGTCAAGCCAAAAGGACGTAAAAGAAAACAACCATCGAGGTTCCCATGGCCTCATCCAAGCCCTGTCGTACTTCAATATTTCCGCCGACGTGAGTGTCTCCACTCACGTTTTTTTATTTCCGGCTCCTCGTCCCGATTTCCATTGGGATGCAATTCCGAGGTCCAATCATAGGATTTGCAATCCGACAAATTATCAAACCCTCCTCGGCATCAACTTCCTTTTCCTCACCATACTCCTGCGCCGAGGTTTAAAAACCGTGCTCATTTTTTTTCCTGGGGTTCAAACCCCGGGCTATTGTATCGGTCATGCCTAGGGCATTACCATTCCTTCCGTTGTCCTGCTTCTCCACCGATACCTATCGGTGCTGGGTTTCTTTATTCTTTGCGACTTACCGTCTTTGCGAGAATTTTTTTTGAGAAGAATCATTACTGAGGTGCAATGAAGGTCGGGAAGCTTTTCCCGGCCTTTTTTTTATTGAAAAATACCCGAGGAATTGTGAAGGAAGAGGCAAAGAGTGCAGGTACAGGCAAGGAATGCATGTTTAGTTGATAATCATTCCGAAGGCTATGACCTTGGTGTCATGTTTCACCAAAACCCATAGAATTATGGCAAAACAAGCAAGTATAATTACACTGAAAGGGAGGGTCGGGAGACTTTCCTTTTACAAAACCAAGGATGGCTACCTGGCCCGGGAAAAGGGAGGCGTGGAAAAATCCAGGATCATGAATGATCCGAGATACGCCAGAACCCGGGAGAATATGCGGGAGTTCACCGACAATGCCAACTCCACCAAGCTGGTGAAGGATGCCCTTCGTCCGGTGATCTCCAAAGTCAGCGACCAACGCCTTGGCCTCCGGCTGAATCAGCAGATGATGAAAGTCCTCAAGTCAGATGCGGTAAGTGTCCGGGGAGAGCGGAAGGTGAAAAACGGCAACTGGAATTTGCTTGGAGGAATGGAGCTGAATATCCGTGCATCTTTGTCAAAGACATTGATATTTAATCTCCAGCCACTGGATTCGCCTACATCCTGGCAGTTTCAGATTCCGGCAATAGTTCCCGGTGATGATGTGGCTTATCCTGAAGGTGCGGAGGGATTTCGAATAACGGCGACAGGAATAGGCTTGGATTTCGACGCAGGCACCCGTACTACGGTAACTGCGACAACTGGAGTCCTTCCAGTTTCCGCGCCTGTAGAAGCCGCTGCGCTTTCCATTGATAAGTCACAGTTGAGTGGTACCCACTTCCTGTTTGTATTGAGTGTAGAGTTTTACCTCACGGTCAATTCGACAGATTACCACATGAACAATGGTGACCACAATGCAGGAAAGATTCTGACTGCATCTACGACTGCCTAATGCGCCTGCTGCTAAAGCGAAGATACACTCCCCGGGGCACCCCGGGGAGGCTCTTCCTGGGAGGCCGCCAGTTGTGCTTTGTCCGGGAGGCTCCGAAGTCCTGCTTCGAACCCGACGTCCATTGTCTGGAAGAAGGAGTGTACGAACTGGAACCGGTCCATACCGAGGCGGAGGGCTGGAGCATCCGGGTAGGGGAACGGGGCTGGATCCGGTCCCGACCTCCGGACCATTCCCCGGTATCGGGTGAACTCTGTCCGGTCACGGCATACCGTGCCGACGGAAGCCCGCTCTTTACCCGCCTGGCTTTCCTCAAACTGCTGGATGTGCTGTCACCGGTTTGGGAGAGGGGAGAGGTGGTTGAGTTGCAGGTGATGTCACAGGGAGTACCCTATCGCCTGGATTCATGCCGGATTCGGTCGTTCTCCTAAGCCTAACGGGTGCAATCATCTCGGCACTGCTCTCGGTGATTGCCTACTTTCTGAAGTTTCTGGTACAGGACTTCCGAAAGCTCCAGCAGGATTTTCTGGAGATCAAAGTCCGTCAGGAGAGCCTGAGGGCGGAGATCGACCGGATATCCGTGGTGTTGCTTTTCTTGAAAAAGCAGCTGATCAGGAAGATTTAGCTTCCTTATCGTTTGGTTGAGGTGTAGAGTTTTAAGAGGAATTAAGGCCTACAACAACTCTTAACCCTTAACAATTAACTTTTAACTAATTTTCTATGAACATACTCTCTGAAGTAAAAAACCGGGCTTTGGCCCCAACGCCGCCCTTCTTCCAGTTTCTGAAAAAGGCGGGATTGCTCATCGCCGCCATCGGCACAGCCATGCTGACCGCACCGGGCGAGGTACCTGACATCCTCCTGGCCTATGCGGGCCATGCGGTCACCGCAGGCACCATCCTAGTCAGCATCTGCCAGCTAACCGTCGATGAAGGCAAGCTGGAGGAAAAGCTGCTACAGGCGGTGAAGTAAACCTGTAATACCTTACAAATTGAAACCCGGGCAGGATTCCTGTCCGGGTTTTTTGGCTTATCGCACGTTTGGGCAGCACCAGAATTCATAAACCACCTACTTCATAGCGCATCTAAGAGCCAAAACCAAAACAAAAAAATGACCATTTAATTGGCAGAGACCCTGTTGCGTCCGGCGCGGAGGCCGACGCAAACCTGTCCGCCGCAGGAGGAAGCGGGCCGGCGTCCGGGTTTGCGGGCTGAAGCTTTTTTGCGTCTTGACCTTTTGGTTCTACCCCTGCGTCCCGGCTCCTCACTAAAAATACCCACTGGGTATTTTTTTAACGCTCGGCCCTAGGTCAAGCCAAAAGGACTTGAAAGAAAACAACCGTCGAGGTTCCTGAGGCTTCACCAAAGCCCTGTTGCTTCAATGCTAGACTATTAACCAAGTCAACCCCCTTTTCCAATCCATATCCCTGCTCCGAGGTTGAAACATCTGATTCATTTTACCTGGTGTTAAAACCCCCGGCAACCCATCTGTCGGTTTCTACTGAACGCATTGTTGTAGCCCCTAAGCCGTAACAGACATATAGCCGATACAAAAAGTACAGACAATCGTCGGGGGTAGGGCCCTGCAGGAGGGTCGAGTGTAAAAAATGATCCCTTTGGATCATTTTAGTGAGGAGCCAGCCAGCAGGGCAGGTGCGCAGCAATCCGGCGTTCAGAAACAGTCCGGCGAATTTTAGCCGAGATAAGGCTGAAAAAATCAAACTGAGACAGAAATATAGTTTATACACTGCAATCAACCTGTTTGAAGCCTGAATCACGGCCACAAGCTTTTGGGTTACTTTTCATTTCAATTCCACAATAATTTTTTCAATTTTTCCCGGATAGGTAAAAGGAAGTTTATATGTGAAGTCCACCGCAGAGCCAACGTCCGTTCCTACGTCCAGACCTTCAGAGATTGAAAATTGGATGGGTATGGTTTTTTCCAACCTTCCACTTGCTACCTGGTTGCCATTGGCTGTCATGGTTATCGTTCCGCCCTTACCCATGCCTCCTCCATCGTATACAAAATCAACTACGAGTTTTACTTTGCCCGATGGCAAGGCCTCTTTACCGGTAAAGGTGAACCGTTCAGCAGCTAAAAAATTGTAAACAAAAACAGGCTTGCCATCGCGTAAGTAAATTCCATAACCGCCTTCCAGCCCACCATGGGTAACAATCATTCCACTTTGCTTTCCTGACACTTCGAAGTCTGCTGTGATAGTCCAGGATTTATTGATCATGTTGGGAGATGCGGCATCCGGCAATCCAACAGTACCCGGAAAGTATGTCATTGTTTTGCGATTGCCCATCAGTGTTGGACGTCCCATCGCTTCGGCATTGAACCGGACTGTTCCTCGCCAGTCGAGCGGTAGTACATTATACCTGGCAGCTTCTGCCCACCACAGATCCTGCAACTCTCTTAACTTCTCAGGATTTTCTGCTGCCAAATCTTTTGATTGAGAAAAATCTTCCTCAATGTTATACAGCTCCCACTTCTGCTTATCCGGATCGAATTCACTGCGGTTGGGGTTCCATGGGGCAAATGACGGTGCTGAAGCCATCCAACCCTGGTGATAGATTCCCCGATTTAATGCCAACTCAAAATACTGGGTAGTGCGGGTGGGCTTAGCCTGGGCGTCGGTCATGGATTCAAGGAAACTTTGACCTTCAATAGGTTTTTGTTGGATGCCATTAAGAACATAGGGGGCAGTAATTCCAGCTGCTTCATACAGCGTTGGCACAATGTCAATCGTGTGAATGAAGGGATCACGGATGCGACCTTTCTCTTTGATTTTTGCGGGCCATGAGATGATCATGGGATTACGTGTACCTCCAAAATGGCTTGCAACCTGTTTGGTCCATTGGAAAGGTGTGTTCATGGCATGGGCCCAGGCACTTGGGAAATGATTGAAATGCTTGGCCCCCCCCAATTCATCAATCACCTTCAAATTATCCTGCCATTTTTCAAGGAAGCCGTTGAAGAAAAGGTTTTCGTTCAATGATCCCTCCAGACCGCCCTCAGCACTCGACCCGTTATCTCCTGCGATGTAGATAATAATCGTATTGTCAGCGTCAGGTAATTGCTTAACGGCATCGATGATCCTGCCCATTTCATAATCGCAGTGTGCGCCATACGCTGCAAAAACCTCCATCATGTGGGCGTATAACCTTTTCTGATCTGCATTGAGTGATTCCCATGCAGGCAATCCCGGAGAGCGTTCGGTCAATACGGTATTTGCTGGGATGACACCCAGTTTTTTCTGTTGCTCAAATGTTACTTCCCTATACTTATCCCATCCTTCATCGAACTTCCCTTTGAATTTTTTTATCCAGGATTCAGGTGCATGATGTGGTGCATGGGTAGCACCCGGAGCAATGTACAGGAAATAAGGTCTGTCAGGTGCTATACTTTTCACTTGACGCACCCAGGCAATAGCCTTGTCAGAAATATCTGTGGTAAGATGATAGTTTGGATCTGTAGATGCCGGGACGAGATTGTGATTTTCATACAAAACCGGATTCCAGTGGTTCATGTCACCGGCGTTAAATCCATAAAAGTAATCGAAGCCAAGGCCATTTGCCCAGCGGTCAAATGGACCGGCCTGACTCAGTTCCCAGGTAGGCGTGTTGTGATTCTTACCAATCCATGCAGTCATGTAACCATTCTGACGCAGGACTTCTGCTATTGTACCGGTATTTTTTGGAAGCACACAGGTGTATCCGTCATATCCGGTCGCGGCTTCCGTAATCCCTGCAAAAGAAGTAGAGTGGTGGTTGCGTCCGGTGATCAGGGCAGCGCGGGTCGGAGAACATAATGCAGTGGTGTGAAATCTGTTATAGCGCAGCCCTTCTGCAGCAAGCTTGTCCATTGTCGGGGATGGAACGCCACCGCCAAATGTGCTGAACTGACCAAAACCAGCATCATCAAGCAATATTATAACTATGTTTGGAGCCCCTTTCGGTGCTTCAATGGGCTTTGGAAATTGTGCCGGATCTGAGTCTAGGTAAGTTCTCCCTACATTTCCTTTAAAATGAAAATCCGGTCTTGGCAATACTTCAGGTGTCCCTTTTTTATCCTGGGCATTGAGCTGGCATTGTTCAAACAATAGCGATAGAAGAAACAGGACTTTAACTATTCGAAAAGTTTTCATGAATCTGTTATTAAAATGAATACCATTTGAAAGATTTAGTGTCTTTGAGATTTTACCTCAAAGACACAAATTTCATTTAACGATCAAATTAATTCTGCTTTTTAGAATCTTCCTTTTTCTGAGCGGGAGTAGGTTTCTGCTCTTGTAGTAACATCGGGAAGTGTTCCTTGATTTCTTCCTTCACCTGGTTCCTTTTTAGCACCTCTTCGATGATGACGGCAGGATTGAAGCTGGGTGGATAGGAGCGGGAGGGGAATTCCTGAAGAGAAGCGGCAAACTCCTCAACGGCCTCCATTCCCATATAAACTTGCGGCACGTGATTCATCAACCAGTCCCAATAGGTATTGGAGGTAATGTCAGCACGCTCAAAAGGATCCTGCATCAGGTTGTAGAGCTTTGTCAATCGCAACATGGTGAATGGCTCGGCCCACACTCCCATAGTTCCCTCCAGGCGTTGTTCCGCAAAACTCATCTTCCAGTCACCTTGCCGCATTGCCACCAGCATACCATCGTCGTCTGAATAGAAGAATTTGCTCCTTTCACTTTTTACGCCATTGTTTGTTCCGATAGTACCAGTCACAGAAGTCAGGAATTTGGATTGGTCAAATCCATCCAGGTGTACTTTGTACTGGATGCCATTGGCGGAATAACCTGTCTTTAACTTGTTGACAATATCCGGCTCACCTGCAATCGCCGCAAAAGTCGGCAACCAATCATTGTGGCTCATCAGTTGATTGGTGATGGTACCAGGTGCAATCTGGCCTGGCCATCGCACAAGGCAAGGAACCCGAAATGCACCTTCCCAGTTGGTGTTCTTTTCACTGCGGAACGAAGTCATTGCACCATCGGGCCAAGTATTCATATGAGGTCCGTTGTCACTTGTATAAACTACAATAGTATTATTAGCAATACCCATCTCGTCTAGTGCCTTTAGTATATCGCCGATATGCCCGTCGTGCTCGATCATACCGTCTATGTATTCGCTGTCCCCATGCTCATACTTGCCACGGTTCTCGGCTTTGACATGCGTACGGAGGTGCATTCGGGTGGAATTAAACCAGACGAAGAAGGGTTTTCCTGTTGCTTCCTGCCGCTTCATGAAATCAATGGCTGCCGCAGATGTCTCATCATCGATGGTTTCCATTCGCTTTTTGGTCAGTGGCCCGGTGTCTTCAACTCTTTGTTTGCCTACTTTTCCAAAACGCGGATCTTCTGTGGGATCATCTACGTTGGTAGCAACCGTTTTCAACACACCACGGGGACCCCACTTGGCTTTGAAAGCCGGATCTTTGGGATAGTCTGGCAGCTCCGGTTCCTCCTCAGCGTTTAGGTGGTAAAGGTTGCCGAAAAACTCGTCGAAGCCATTTACTGTGGGAAGGCTTTCGTTACGGTCACCCACATGGTTTTTCCCAAATTGACCCGTAGCATAGCCAAGATTTTTCAAAATTCCCCCAATAGAAGGGTCAAGCTGGCTCATCCCCATCGGCGCTCCGGGGAACCCAACTTTAGTAAGCCCTGTACGGATGCCGTGTTGCCCTGTGAGGAAGGCCGCCCGTCCGGCAGTGCAACTTTGCTCACCGTAATAATGGAGAAACCGGATTCCTTCCTCGGCAATCCTGTCAATGTTTGGTGTGGTGTAGCCCATCAATCCGTCGCTGTAAGCACTGACATTGGTGATGCCGATATCATCTCCAAAAATGACGACGATGTTGGGTTTTTCCTGTGCGAAGACAGACCCAACTGTCAACAGAAGCACCGCTCCGCCCGCGATAAATTTTGAGATTTGTTTTGTCATAAAAGATAAAGTTAGGCACGAAAAATAAGCTTAAATAAACTTGTGATGATAGCTAAAAAAAAATGGCTTTCCTAGCTTGATCGTCTTAAAATTGTGATTTTAGAAGAAAAAGTAGGTGATAAATCAGTTGAGGAATCTTAATTAAAACTGGCGGCTATTTGTGCAAACACGGGGAACCACGGGCTATTCAAAAGCTTCTTTTTCGTTGGCGAGACGATCAACTTCACAACAGTGCAGCCAACAACCCGACAACGAGACCACTCGGGAATACCGCCGGAACTCTTCTTACTTTTAACTCCAAACCCAACTACCGTCAAATCTGCACCAAAGCACCAGCAAAGCAGCATCAAAGCTACATATAGGCTAGATTTTGGATCACCCCAAGATTCATGTCAAGACTCTTGTCTCTGGTCTCTCGACTCTGGTCTACTAACCTTTAACACTCAACGTTTAACTATTAACTGATTCGCTATGAATATACCAAGTGAAGTGAAAAACCAGGCTACCGCCCCAACGCCGCCCTTCTTCCAGTTTCTGAAAAAGGCGGGATTGCTCATCGCCGCAATCGGCACGGCCATGCTGACCGCACCAGGCGAGGTACCTGAAATCCTCCTGGCCTATGCGGGCCATGCGGTGACAGCAGGCACCATCCTGGTCAGCATCTGCCAGCTAACGGTCGATGAAGGCAAACTGGAGGAAAAGCTGCTGCAGGCGGTGAAGTAAACCAGTAATATCTTACAAATTGAAACCCGGTCAGGACTCCTGTCTGGGTTTTTTATACCACCCTCGTTGTCCTGCTTCTCCAGAAACCGGACTATATAACAACCATTCGCCGTCTCTATACCTCGTCTTCGAATTCCTGCTAACCCTTTGATTGATGCTAGTGCTAATACTTTTTAAAAGACGATGATGGAGCAAATTTCCGTTATCTAGTGAAAGCGGGCGGGCTGACGCAGCACGAGGGTGCGGCTGGATTGTGGGGAGGAGATTGCTGCGTCTTGATTTTTTCGTTCTTTTTCATCAAAGCCTGTCCCGATTATTTCGGGAGAAAAAGAACATAAAGAAATCAACGATGGAGGTTCCTGAGCGCTTGCCTCAACGGATTTTTACTTCTCCCACATGGCCTGTGCCTGCCTCGCCGCTAGACGGGTTCCCACAGACCCCCGGACCATTTGGCGTCGCCGCTCCGTCCTCCGGCAGGTTTTTTTGTGCCCTCACGACGGTTTCTGCGCCGGAGGGAATGGCCTTTCTGCATTGCTACCCGGATTCCGCTACGCTTCACCCGGGGCTACAAAGATTCCGCTCCTACGGAGCTATTGATTTCGCCGTGACTCCGGTTTGGGGTTTCTCTGCCGTGCGTGCTTTTGAACAAATCATCGGTATGATAGGCGCGGTGGCCCGACGTGGCAGCGGGGTGCGCGTGAGAACTGTGAGGTGGGAGCTTTGCCACGTCTTGATTTTTTCGTTCTTTTTTATCAAGAAAAAAGAACATAAAGAAATCAACGATGGAGGTTCCTGAGCGCTTGCCTCAACGGTTTTTTTACTTCTCCCACACGGCTTGTGCCTGCCTCGCCGCTAGGCGGGTTCCCACGGACCATCGGACCATTTGGCGTCGCCGCTCCGTCCTCTGGCAGGTTTTTTTGTGCCCTCA
>JAESGW010000168.1_pt1 | contig 130497 bp, 129 predicted proteins | sample 9269791 | NCBI WGS metagenome assembly JAESGW01 (sample SAMN16773120, study PRJNA677053) | algae metagenome | isolation source: Aphanocapsa lilacina HA4352-LM1 and co-occurring heterotrophs from near cave... | place: USA: Maniniholo cave, near Haena, Kauai, HI | collected 2009-07-28
GCCTCGCATGAGGCCAAAGCGGGCTCGCAACGGCACTGGCATCTGCTCCCCGAAATCAATCCAAAAGCTCAATCAACCCACAAAACAAAACCCCGCCGAAATTCGACGGGGTTTGTCAGCAGTCTGACGGGCGCCCAATGGGCGCCCGTTCATTTTCCCGCTAGAAACGGTCAGTTCATCGTCGGGATGATGAACTCCACGCCGTTGGGCTTAGTTCATCGTCGGAATGACGAACTCCGCACCGTCCTTGACGCCCGACGGCCAGCGCGAGGTCACCGTCTTGGTCTTGGTGTAGAAGCGGAACGCATCCGGACCGTGCTGGTTGAGGTCACCGAAGGACGAAGCCTTCCAGCCGCCGAAGGTGTAGTAGGCGATCGGAACCGGGATCGGCACGTTGATACCGACCATGCCGACCTGGACGCGCGAAGCGAAATCGCGGGCGGCGTCGCCGTCGCGGGTGAAGATCGCCACGCCGTTGCCCATCTCGTGGTCGTTGGCCAGCTTGATGGCGTTCTCGTAGGTCGGCGCGCGCACCACCGAGAGAACCGGGCCGAAGATCTCTTCCTTATAGATGCGCATATCGGCGGTCACATGGTCGAACAGACAGCCGCCCATATAGAAGCCGTTCTCGTAGCCCTGCATCTTGAAGCCGCGGCCGTCGACGACGAGCTTGGCGCCTTCCTTGACGCCGATGTCGACGTAACCCTTGATGCGCTCCAGCGCCTCACGCGTGACGACCGGGCCGAAGTCGGCGGACGAGTCGGTCGACGGGCCGACCTTCAGGCTCTCGACGCGCGGGACCAGCTTTTCCATCAGCCGTTCGGCGGTGTCGTGGCCGACGGGAACGGCCACCGAGATCGCCATGCAGCGCTCGCCGGCCGAGCCGTAGCCGGCCCCGATCAGCGCGTCGACGGTCTGGTCCATGTCGGCGTCGGGCATGATGATCATGTGATTCTTGGCGCCGCCGAAGCACTGCACGCGCTTGCCGTTGGCGCAGCCCCGGCTGTAGATGTACTGGGCGATCGGCGTCGAGCCGACGAAGCCGACGGCCTTGATGTCGGGATCGTCGAGGATCGCGTCGACAACCGTCTTGTCGCCGTTGACGACGTTGAGGATGCCTGCCGGAAGGCCGGCTTCGAGGAACAGTTCGGCGATGCGCAACGGCACGCCCGGGTCGCGCTCTGACGGCTTCAGGATGAAGGCGTTGCCGCAAGCAATCGCCGGCGCGATCTTCCACAGCGGGATCATCGCCGGGAAGTTGAACGGAGTGATGCCGGCGACGACGCCGAGCGCCTGGCGCATCGAGTAGACGTCGATGCCGGGGCCGGCGCCGTCGGTGAACTCGCCCTTCATCATGTGTGGAGCGCCAATGCACACTTCGACAACTTCAAGGCCGCGCTGGATGTCACCCTTGGCGTCGGCAATGGTCTTGCCATGCTCGCGCGCCAGAAGCTCGGCCAGCGAGTCGTATTCCTTGTGCACCAGCTCCAGGAACTTCATCAGCACGCGGACGCGGCGCTGCGGATTGGTGGCCGCCCAGGCAGGCTGTGCTGCCTTGGCATTCTCGACGGCGGCGCGCAGTTCCTGCGCCGAGGCAAGTGCCACCGTGGCGCGTACCGAACCGTCCATCGGCTGCAGCACGTCCTGCTTGCGCCCGCTGGTGCCGGCGACATGCTTGCCGCCGATGAAATGACCGTAATCGACCATTGCTTCTCTCCCAATTCTTTGTTGATGGCTCATTGTCCCGCTTAACGCGCGCCTTTGCAACGCGAGGGTGAACGCAACCGTTGTGCAGAAAATAAAGTACGACGGGAGCTTGAATGCGATTTCATGCATAGTAGGGTGCACGGATCGTAGCCCTTCGCCTGAGGTCGGAACCACCGATGAACTGGGATGACGTCCGCATCTTCCTCGCCGTCGCGCGCACCGGCCAGATCCTCGGTGCGGCACGGCGGCTCGAGCTCAACCACGCAACCGTATCTCGGCGCGTGGCAGCCCTCGAAGAGGCGCTGAAGACAAAACTCTTCCGCCGGCTGACCACCGGCAGCGAACTGACGCCCGCCGGCGAGCGCTTCCTCGAAGTCGCCGAGCGCATGGAAGCCGACATGCTGACTGCCCGCGCCGAAATTTCGGGCGAAGGCGACGAAGTGTCGGGCACGGTGCGCATCGGCGCGCCTGACGGATTCGGCGTTGCCTTCCTGGCGCAACGCCTGGGCACGCTGACCGCCCAGCACGCCGACCTGCGCATCCAGCTCGTTCCGGTCCCAAGGACATTTTCACTGTCGCGGCGCGAGGCAGATATCGCCATCACCACCGAGCGGCCGAGCGAAGGCCGACTGGTGGCGGCAAAGCTTGTCGACTATTCGCTCGGCCTGTTTGCTTCCCGCGCCTATGTCGAACAATGCGGCCTCCCCACCTCGCGTCCCGAGCTTTCGGCCCACCGCCTGATCGGCTACGTACCCGACCTCGTGGTCAGCTCATCGCTCGACTACGCCGCCGAGTTCAGCCCGTCATGGGAGTCCGCCTTCTCGATTTCGTCCGCGCTCGGGCAGGTCGAGGCGGTGCGCTCAGGCGCTGGCATCGGCATACTGCACACCTTCATTGCCCGCAGGATTGCCGACATCGTGCCGGTAACGGCGATCCCGCCAATCCGCCGCGCCTACTGGCTTGTCTATCACGAGTCCGTCCGGCCATTGCGCCGCATCCAGACGGTGGCGGGCTTCATCACCAAAGCTGTGGAACGCGAGCGGGCGCTGTTCATCTGAACAGCCTTCCGACAAGCTCACACATCCGCTAACGTCGGTACTCCAACCGAGGAAACCGATTTGCTGCCCCGTCCCTACGCAGAATTGCTGCGCAAGGCCCGGCGCGCCACGAGGCGCGCCGATGAGGCCGAAGATCTGTTGCAGACGGTTCTGGTCGCGGCGGTCGAGGCGGGGCGCACCGACCTGTCGAATGTCGAGAACCGGCGCTGGCTTGAAGGCGCATTGCGACGCCGCGCCGCCTTCGACGCGCGTTCGGCAGTTCGGCGCAGAAAACGAGAACAACCTTTCGCAGCCATCAGCTGCGAGCCAAAGCCCCAAGAAGCCTTGCCGGTCAGGTTCGTCGCGACCTTGCCCCCTGGCTTGCGCACGACGACGCTGCTGGCGCTGACAGGCCATACGCGGCAGGAAATCGCCTGGCTGCAGCACCTCGCCGATCCGGCCTTGCGGCAGCGCATCGCAGAAATCCGGCGGCGCTGGTTGGCCTATGGCGGTGGCTCCTTTGGGGAAATTCCGGGCCTGACCGGCACTCTTGCCTTCGGCAGCATCAGGCGTTCCCTGCTCGCTTTGGCCAGGCAACCGGGCGCCCTGCTCGCCAGCCACGACCCCGACGGGCACCTTTTTGTCGTCGGCACCTCACAAAACCCGGCGGCACGGCAACTCAACAGGCGTGCAACCGACCTCACGGAGTGACCATATGTTCGGCAAAAGCAAACTGGGTAACATCTGCTACTACGTCTCGAACATCGACAAGACCGAAGCCTTCTATCGCGATGTCATGGGTCTCGAGCTCCAGCGCATGGAAGGCGACGCCGACACCGCCGGCGACTGGCTGCTCGCCAATACCGCCAATGGCGTCGACCTGATCTTCTTTGCGATGGAGTCCCGGCCCGGCAACTCACCGATCATCGTCTTCGAGATCGCCGACGGCGGCATCGATGACATCGTGTCGACGCTGGCCGACAATGGCGTGACCATCGTCACCCCGGTGAGCCACGCGCCGGGCGGATGGTCATCCGAATTCACCGATCCCGACGGCCACGTCATCTCGATGTACCAATCGGCGGAGGCGCCGCGCTCGCTGAAGAAGGTGGCCTGACGTCAGGCCCAAAAGCGCTCAGGGCCAAGGCCGCTGATATCGATCTCCGGCTCGCGGCCGGAGATCATGTCGGCAAGGATTTTCGCCGAACCGCAGGCCATGGTCCAGCCTAGCATGCCGTGGCCCGCGTTGATGTAGAGGTTCGGCAGCTTGGTCCGTCCCAGAACCGGCGGACCGTCAGGCGTCATCGAACGCAAGCCGCACCAAAAGCGCCCTTCGCGCAGATCGCCGGCATCCGGAAACAGCTCGCTTAGCGCACGCTCGAGCGGCACCCGACGCTGCTCGTGCAGGGTCAGATCGAAGCCCGAAATCTCCACGGTGCCGCCGATGCGGATGCGGTCGCCAAGCCGTGTGACGGCGACCGTGCCGGCAACATCGATAACACTCGAGGCAGGCGCTGCATCGACGTCGGCGATCGGCACCGTCAGCGAATAGCCCTTCAGCGGATAGAGCGGCAGGCGCTGGTGCAGCTTACGCATGAAGCGTTCGGAATAGCTGCCCGCCGCCAGAACGAACGCGTCGGCGTCCTCATGGCCGTTGACCGTGACGCGCTGAACTTTCCCGGCCCAGGCATCGATCGAAAAGACCTTCTGCCCGAACTTGAACACCACACCGCGCGCGGCGCACAACTCGACCAGGCGCTCGGTGAACAAGCTGCAGTCACCGGTCTCGTCGTCAGGCAGGCGCAGGCCGCCAGATAAGCTGTGGCGCGAGCGAACAAGACCGGGCTCCACTTCAACGCATCCCGCCGCATCGAGAATTTCGTACGGCACCTCGAGCCTGTCGAGCACGGCGACATCCGCAGCGATGCCGTCGAGTTGTTCCTGGGTGCGAAACAGTTGCAGCGTGCCATGACTGAGCTCGTCATAGGCGATGCCGGTGCCTTCGCGCAGCACCCGCAACATGTCGCGGCTGTATTCGGCGAGCGGCACCATCAGCGACTTGTTCGCCTGGTAGCGCTCGGCCGTGCAATTGCGCAGCACCCGGGCCAGCCACATCCACATCTTGGGGTCGAATTTCGGCCGGAAGGAAAAGGAGTCATCCTTCATGGCGAGCCATTTCAGCGCCTTGAGCGGCAAGCCAGGTGCTGCCAGAGGCGAGGCACAGCCGGAGGCAATCTCGCCCGAATTGGCATAGCTGGCTTCTTGCGCCGGCCCCTTCTGGCGGTCGTAGACGACCACCTCGTGGCCGGCCTCGGCAAGATAGTAGGCAGTCGTCACCCCGATGACGCCGCCGCCGACGACTATGACCTTCATTGCGCCCCCAGATACAGGCTCCGACATATCAGGTCGATTTCGGAGCGTGCATATTCCCGATTTGCGGCTGCTTCGAGCACTCTCCGAAGCGCGGCAGACGGCGCCGGTCAGGCCGCAGACGGGCCCGGATCATCGCCATTTGTCGAGATGTGCCGGATTTTTCCCGGCACGCCAAGAGCTTGCGGCTCATCGGCGCTGAACACCAGCACTGGAAAGCGGCGTTCAGATGGGTCGGGACGAAGGTCCGGCGTCGCGATGCCCGGCCGCGCCGCCTCGGGCTGGTAGTGAATCTCGTCGACGCAGATGGTCTCGGTTGCACCGCGGCCGCAGTCGATCGATATCGACTGGCCCTTGCGCAGGCCGAGCAGGGCAAGCCCGCGCGGCACGGTGATCGGGATGATCTGCCCGACCATGCCGTCCATCGGCCCATGCGCCACGATCCGGGTATGCGGCGCGCCACCATCGACGCTGAAGGTGACGCGGCTGTTCAGCGTCACCACGTCGGCGTCGGCCTCATTCGAAAACACGACCTGGGCCGAAGCGAGCTTCCGGCGCAACAGCGCCACCAGCGGACCGCCCGACCAGGCGAGGCGGTCGAGCATCGTCTTGACGATGGCAAAATCCTTGGTCGTCAGCTGACATTTGGACATGGCTTGTCTCCGCAAGCACCGGGTTGTTGCCCGGCATGCAGCGCCAAGGCGTCAAGGTGGACGCGCAGGCGGGATTTCAGGAGTGGGCTGGCAGGAGCGCGCCGTCAGTTGGCGTCCGCACGGGGTGCTTCGACGGTCACGATCTCCAGTTCGAGACGGCGCCCGTCGCGCGATGTCCAGGCAACTGACTGACCTTCGCGAAGACCGATCAGCGCTGCACCCACCGGCGTCAGGATCGAGACCTTGCCTTCGGCGATGTCGGCCTTGCCGGGATAGACCAGCGTCACCGTCTTGACCTCGCCGTCGCCGCCGCGGAACGTCACGGTCGAGCCCATGCGCACGACATTGGCCGGGATGCGGCTGAGCGGCTTGATCTTGGCGCGCTCCATTTCGGCGAGCAGTTCCTCGGCGATTCCAGGTAGACGTTCGAGGCTGGATTCGGCGAGGCCGGTCAGTCTGGCATGATCGTTTTCGCTCACCACGATCTCATGTTCGCGGCGCTGCTTGATGTTCTGGCGCAATGGATACTCCACGGATTCTCGTCCGGCCGTGGCGGAAACGCTCACGACCGGTCCGTCCGCGCAAAAGCGGACGTGCCCAAATGTTCAGACCGTTCCGCCCAGCGGCCCGGTGCTCATGATTTCATGCATTGAAAAGTGCCCCGCAGGCTCGGACGTCGCATAGCGACCGAGCCGGGGCTAGGATCCCGCGATGGGGCAGACCCGGAACAAGGCAAAGCTGCCAATATGAGCGTAAGTGCACATGGCCGGAGGGTCGCCGACCCCGCCCTGCTTGTCAAGGGCGGCCGGCCAGATGCTATCCGGCCAAGTATTATCCGGCCAGGTGCCTGAACGCCGCCACGACCTCGTCATAGACCTTGCGCTTGAACGGCACGATCAGTTCCGGCAGCTCGAACATCGGCTTCCACGCCCAGCGGTCGAATTCGGCCGAATGGCCGCCCGGCGGCGGGTTGATGGCGATCTCGCTTTCCTCACCCTCGAAGCGGAAGGCGAACCATTTCTGCGTCTGGCCGCGATATTTGCCCTTGAGGGCGATGCCGAGCAGATGCGGCGGCAGGTCGTAGTTGATCCAGTCGGGCGCCTCTGCAAGCAGGCTGACGCTGCGCATGCCGGTCTCTTCATAAAGCTCGCGGAGTGCGGCCGGATACGGATCTTCACCCTTGTCGATGCCGCCTTGCGGCATCTGCCACAACTGGTCGGTATCAGACAGTTCGCTGTCCGGCTCGGCGATGCGGTGGCCGGCCCAGACCATCCCCCTCGCATTCAGCACCATGATGCCGACGCAAGGACGGTAGGGCAGATCTGCGGGCGCTTTCAGGGTCTTCGACATCAAGTCCTATCCTCGTTCGGGGTCGCTCGCGACAGCCGAGATCGGCACGATCTCGATGCCGCGCTTGCGTGCCTCGCTTGCCCACGAGGCCACGGCGTCGACGGTGACGTCGAATGCATTGCCGGTGCCGATGGCAAAGCCCTTTGCGCGCGCCGTCCGCTCCAGCTCGTCGAGCTTGTCGAGGATCGCGCCGCGATCCTGAACGCCGTCGATGATGGCATCACCAGCAGCAAACGGCACGCCGTTCTTCAACGCTGTCTCAGGTGCGAGGCTTCGTGCCGATGTGCCGTCGTCGACATAACCGATACCACGCTTGCCGAGCTCGGCCATCATCACGCCCATCGCCTCGGGGTTCGTCGAGAAGCGCGCCCCCATGTAGTTCATCACGGCGGTGTAGTTTGTCGTCCGCGACAGCGTCCAGCGCAGGTTCTTGAGGATCTCGTCGGCACCGGCCTCGACGGTCAGCGTGTTGCGACCGGGATTGACGTTGGGAAAATCGAACGGCTCGAGCGGCACCTGCATGACGATCTCGTGGCCCTCGCGCCGCGCCGCCTGCATCCATCGGCCAAGGCTGTTGCCCTGCGGCGCGAAACCGAGCGTGATCTCCGGCGGCAGCTTGCCGATCGCCGTCTGGGTTCCGGTCTGCGACAGTCCGAGCCCGCCGATCACGATCGCCACCCGCGCGCCACGCGCACCGGACCAGGCCCGGGCATAGACGTCGAACGGACGGCGCCCGTCGGCGGCGCGGATCGGCAACGGCCCGGAGGGGCTGGCCTCGATCAGTGCCTTCTCCGGCAAATGGGCGACGCGCACATTCAGCCCGACGGCAGAGGGATCGCGGACGACGACGGCACCACCCTCGCTCTCTGGCGGGTTGACGCGGATGATCTGCGGGCCGCCGCTTGGCGTCTGTGCCGGCTTCGGTTTGGCCACGGGTTGTGCGGGCGCCGCGGCAACCACCTCGGGCGTAACCACCGCAACGACTTCAGGCGTGCGATAAGGCTTCTGGCGAAAGGCGATCGACGCCGACGCCGCCACCAATGCCAGGACGCACAGGCCGGCAAGCAGCGGCCCCTTGCGCAGCCAGGCAGAGCGCTTGCCAGTCGGACGGCGCGGCGCCTGTCCAAGCGGACGGTCGATTTCCTTTTCGATCTGCACCACGCCGTGCCCTGTGGCCGAAGCCAGCCTCCCCCGAATCAAACTGCCGGAACCTTGCGGTCCCGGCAGCATGGCATTGTCACGTAAAGCAGGCCAGCGCTTCGCCGGTCGCCCCTTACTGCTGGTTCATCACGGCCTTGTCGGGGTTGGGCGGGAAGGCCGGATCGGTCTTCTGTCCACGCAACAGCTCCAGTGCGTAATTGAGCTGCAGGTCGTCCTTCGGCTCCGGCGGCACATAGGCTGCCGAGCCCGAACCCTTGTCGCTTTCCTCGGCCCCCTTGATATGGCCCTTGAGTTCGGACTCGCCACGGGTCACGTCGCGGCCCTGCAGGTCTGCCGGCAGCGGCTGGTCGACCTTGATGTCGGGCGTGATACCCTTGCCCTGGATCGACTTGCCTGACGGCGTGTAATAAAGCGCCGTCGTCAGCCTGAGCGCGCCGTTTTCGGCCAGCGGGATGATGGTCTGCACCGAACCCTTGCCGAAGGACTGCGTGCCCACCACGGTGGCGCGGCGCAGATCCTGCAACGCGCCAGCCACGATTTCCGAAGCACTCGCCGAACCGCCATTGATCAGGACGATCAGCGGCTTGCCGTCGATGTCGTCGCCGGGACGCGAGTCGAAGCGGGTGATGTCCTTCGGATCGCGGCCGCGGGTTGAAACGATCTCGCCGCGGTCGAGGAAGGTGTCGGAAACGCTGACCGCCTGGTCGAGCAGGCCGCCAGGGTTGAGGCGCAGGTCGAGCACATAACCCTTCAACTTGTCCGCCGGGACCTGCTTCTTGATCGTGGTGATCGCGTTTTGCAGGTCGTCGAAGGTCTTTTCGGTGAAGGAGGTGACCTTCAGGTAGCCGACATCGTTGTCGACGCGGAACTTGACCGCCTTGACCTTGATGACGTCGCGCATGATCGACAGCTCGATCGGCTTGTCGGCGCCTTCGCGCAGGATCGTCAGCTTGATCGGGGTGTTGATCAGGCCGCGCATCTTTTCGACGGCGTCGTTCAGCGTCAGGCCGCGAACTTCCTCGCCATCGATCTTGGAAATGTAATCGCCGGCCAGCACGCCTGCCTTGGCGGCGGGCGTGTCGTCGATCGGGGTGATGACCTTGACCAGCTCGTTCTCCATCGTCACCTCGATGCCGAGGCCGCCGAATTCGCCCTTGGTCTGGACACGCATGTCCTTGGCCGCTTCAGCGTTGAGATATGACGAATGCGGATCGAGCGAGGTCAGCATGCCGTTGATGGCGTTCTCGATCAGCGACTTTTCGTCCGGCGGGGTCACATACTGACCGCGCACGCGTTCGAAGATGTCGCCGAAGATGGCGAGCTGGCGGTAGGTTTCGGAACCCGCCGCATTCGCTGTCGAGCCGGGCGCACCGTACACCAGGCTCATCGCGGAGCCTCCCATCAGCGCCCCGGCAAGCAGAAGCGACAGTTTACGCATCATTTCATGTCCTTCCAGAGGTACGGTCCGCCCACCACGGGGTCGGATCGACGGGTTTTCCATCCTTGCGGAACTCGACATAGAGTTCCGGCGTCGCATTTGCATTGTCCGAGGCTGAGGTGCTCGCCACCCTCGCCTCTCCCATCGCACCGATCGGCTCGCCTGCTAGTACGGACTGACCCGGCGCGACGCTGATTCTGCTCATCCCCGCCAAGACGACATGATAGCCGTCGCCGGCGTTGAGGATCAAGAGTTGACCATAGGAGCGGAAAGGCCCCGCATAAAGAACGCTTCCATCCGCCGGAGCGGTGACGATGGCGCCCGATTGTGTCGCAACCATGTCCCCAAGCATGGTGCCGCCGATGCCATCGTCGGCGCCGAAGCGGCGTTTGATACGCCCGGCGACCGGTAGCGCCACCTGCCCCTGGAGCAAGGAAAATGGAGCGGAAGCAACAAGTTGGTTGGCTTCCGGCACCACCGGAACGACCGGTTCGTTTGCTGCCTTGGCTGCCTCCGCGGCAGCCTTTCGAGAGGCCTCTGCGTCGGCGGCCTTCTTCGCCGCCTGCTTGTCGAGCGAGGCGATCAAATCTTTGAGACTTTCGGCTCGCGCTGCGAGTTCGACTGAATTTTTCGTCTCTTCGGCAAGCGCTGTCTCGGATTCCGAGCGTAGCCGGTTCTTGGCTTCGAGCAGCAGGTCCAGTCGCGCCTTTTCGCCGGCCTGCGCCGTCATCGCGGTTGTCAGGCGGTCACGTTCCGCCTCGATCGAGGCCACAACCCGTGACAGCTCCTTGAGGTCGGCCATCAGAATCTCGGTCTCGGAGCGCAGCTCGGGCACCACGGCGCCGAGAAGGATGGCGCTGCGGATCGACGACAGCGCGTCTTCCGGCTTGACCAGGATCGCCGGCGGCGGATTGAGGCCCATGCGCTGCAACGCGCCAAGCACCTCCGCCAGCACGCCGCGGCGTATGTTGAGCGAGGTGCGGATGCCCGCCTCCTGCTCTTTCAGCCCTTCGACCTTGCCGGCGATATCTTCGATGTCTTGGGCGAGCTTGCGCTCAGTCTTTGCCGACTGGATCAGCGCCGCGGTGATCGAGGCGTGATCCTTCTTCACCTGGGCAATCTCGGCCGCCAGCTTTTCGCGCCGCTCGGCTGAAACCTCGATGACGCGCGACAGGTTCTCGAGTTCGGACCGCGTACGGTCCGGGTCCGGCAAGGGCGGGCCTACCTGGGCCAATGCGGCTCCGCAGGCGAGCGCGATCCAGCCTGCGGCGACGATGCCGCGGCATGGTTGGAGCCACGACTTCACTGGGGAATTCCGCGCCATGCGATGATCCGGTTGTATGCTTGCGACCTTAGCGGCGGCATCGTTAACGAACCATCAACCATGTTCACCGGGCACGACCGCGGGCGGACTTTTGCCCAGCCATTTTGTCAAATTCCGGACGCTGCCATTATTTTCCTGTTCGAATTTGTATAGTGGACGCGATACGCCTTGTCGGAGAACCCACATCACAAGACCAAAGAGGTTCCTCTCACTGGCATGTATCTGCTCGGCACTTATCGCAGCGACGGATGCGTTGACCATCGAGAGCCGCGCCATAGGCGACGTATATTCGCTCTACGAATACTTGTCTGGTCAGGACCTTACCGGGGCAGCCCAAGAGAAGCTCGCAACCTTGGCGTGCCGGAAAAGGACGACGCCGCCTTTGTACTTCGGCACCAGCGTTTTCAGCTGCAATATGCAGACCTTATGCGGTAATCCAAACGAGCACGTGGTCTACTATTCCCGAAACAGAGGCGCATACATGGTGCCGGATCCATTTGCCGAACGGTTCGCCAGATCCTGCCCGGAAATGCTAACTGACAAGGCGCTTGCCGACATGTCAGCCCATTCACGCGCGATGATAGGGATGCCCTGAAAGAATGGTCGCCGCGCGATAGAGTTGCTCGCCAAGCATGATGCGGACCATCTGGTGCGGCCAGGTCGCGGCACCGAACGAAATCAGCATCTGGGCTTCGTTGCGCAGCGCCTCGTCGTGGCCGTCAGGACCGCCAATGGCAATCATCACGCCGCGCTGGCCGCCGTCGCGCAGCGACGACATCTTGTCGGCAAATTGCTGCGAGGAGAGATTCTTGCCGCGTTCGTCGAGCAGGATGAGTGCGGTTCCCGGCGCCATCTGGGCGCGCAGCCTGTCGGCTTCTTCGCGCCGCCGCTCATCAACGGTCTGGGCACGGCTTTCTGCGATCTCGGTAACTCCGGAAAAGTCGAGGCCGAGCGGGCCGCCGCTTTTCGAGAACCGATCGAGATAGCGGTCGGCGAGTTCCTTCTCGGGGCCGGCTTTCATCCGGCCCACGGCATGTACCCAGACTTTCATCCCTGGCGTCTAGCGGCTCAATGAACCGTTTCTTCCTCGAGATCCGGCGCCTGCCACATCTTTTCGATGTTGTAGAACTCGCGGATTTCGGGCCGGAAGACATGGACGATGATATCGCCTGAATCGATGAGGACCCAGTCGGCACCTGACAGCCCCTCGACGCGGGCGGCGCCGAGACCGGCATCCTTCAGCGCTGTGAGGAGATGATCGGCAACCGCCGCGACATGACGGTGCGATCGACCCGAGGCGATGACCATGTAGTCGCCGAGGCTCGATTTCCCCTGAATGTCGATGGAGACGATGTTTTCGGCCTTGGAGTCTTCCAGACTGTCAAGGACTGTCTTGAGGGCGCGGGCAACGGCGTCGAATTCGCCTATCCCGGCCGGCGAAGGCATGACTTCCGCCTTCTTCCGAAGTGCTGTTCTCAGTGTCTTTCCTTTCCGACAGGAACAACCAAATCACCCTGAACTCGGGCGACACCATTTAGATAGGCAGAGTTAGGCTACAGTTTCAAGACAGCGACAACAAGTTGATCGTTCCCGGCAGCCCTCGCGCCAGGGTTCCTATGGCTCGGTCGACGGCGGCAGCTGGGCCGACATCGGCGCAAAGCTGCCAGCATCGGCCTCCGGCACCGCCGGACTGATACGCAGGCGCCAGAGCACGAAAGCGGTGAACAACGCCGCGATGGCAGTGGCGACATACATGAAAGCCTGGGTTCCGTAGAAAGCCGTCAGCAAGGTGCCGAGGCCGGGAACGATGAAGCCCGACAGCGACCAGGCAAACAGCATGCTGCTCGACAGTGCCACGAGGTCGTCCTTGTGGGCGCGGTCGCTGGCATGCGCGCTCGACAGCGAGTAGATCGATTCGCTGGTGCCGCTCCACACGACATAGATCGCGACCATCAGCGGCAGGGCACTGCCGTCGAAACGGTTTGCCGCAATCCCGGCGATCACCACCAGGAGCCCCGCCGCCACCAGCACATAGCGCCGGTCGGTTCGATCGGAGATCCAACCCAGCGGGATCTGGAACAGGAGCGTACCGAGGGGCATGGCAAACAACAGCGTCGCCACCTCCTGCTGGCTGAAACCGCTCGCCGTGGCGTGGATCGGCGCGAAGCCGGCGATCATCATCGACAGACCACCAACCGCAAGCATACCGGCGACGCCGACGGGAGAGATCCGCCACGCCCGCGCCAGCGCCACAGAGGCCGCCAGCGGTGGCGGCGGCTGCCGCAGCCGGGTCAGCCCGACGGGCAGGATCGAGATGGCGGCGGAGGCCACGCAAAGCAACGGCGCCTGCGCGGTTGCGATGTCGACGAAGCGCAGCAGGAACGAACCGATACCGAGGCCGACGACATAAGCGACGTAGAAGATCGCCATGACCCGGCCGCGTATGTCGTTGCCGACGGCGTCGTTGAGCCAGCTCTGCGCGACGATGAACAAGCCGCAGATGGCAAAGCCATAAAGCGCCCGAGCGGCGATCCAGACGAAGGGGAACGTGCCTGCAGCGACGGCAACGTTGGACAGCACGATCAGGGCGGAAAACACCATGTAGGCACGGGCATGGCCGACACGGCGCACCAGCGCTCCGGTGAGCAGGCAGCCGGCAAGGCCGCCCGCCGACAGGCCGGTCAGCATCGTGCCCGCCCAGGTCGGCGCATAGCCCGCGGCCCCCAGGCTGACAGGGATGTAGCCGAACATCAGGCCGTTGCCGACGGCGAGCAGCGCCATCGCCAGGATCACACCGGCAACGGCGATCGCCGGCGTGTGGCCGCCCTCTTCGACTTCGCTGATCATCCCGTGCCGTTGTTCCATGCAGCCAGTTTCGCGGCTGCGATACATTGGCGCCGCTGCATTTGCGACATCGGCCGTGCAGGTTCAGCCAATAGTCCGGACTGGATCAAGACGGGCCGACCGGCGTTATTGCCATCGACATCGGCGCAAAAAAGCGCTGTGCAGCAAGCACGATCAAATGGACTTCCCCGTAAGCAGGCATATCGGGGTCGTCCTCATGCCGGAAACAACAATGACCCCTGTTCAGAAAGCCATCTGGTACATCGAGAGCCACTACCTCAAGGACATCGGCCTCGATGACATCGCCGCCGCTGGCGGGGTCTCGCGTTTTCACATGTCGCGCGCCTTCGCTGCCGCCACCGGCCAATCGGTCACGGGCTATATCAGGGCCCGCCGCCTGATCGATGCCGCGCTGGCGCTGGCCAAGGGCGCGCCCGACATTCTGGCGGTCGCGCTCGACGCCGGTTACGGCTCGCATGAGGCGTTCACCCGGGCCTTCCGCGATCGCTTTGGGCAGACGCCCGAGGAGGTGCGCGCCAATGGCTCCGTTTCACAGACCCAATGCCTGGAGCTTCTCAAAATGGACGAGACCTTCGTCGAAAACCTCGCCCCGTCGCGCTTCGTCGATGGCGGCCCCCTGCTCATAGCCGGCTTCGGCCAGCGCTACACCAGCGAAACGAGCCTGGCGATCCCGTCGCTGTGGCAGCGCTTCGGCCCGCATTTTGGCAGCGTGCCCGGCCAGAAGAACCATGTCGGCTATGGCGTCTGCTGCAATTTCGACGACGACAGTTTCGAGTACATCGCCGGCGTCGAGGTCAAGGATTTCGCCGACCTGACCTCGGAGTACACCCGTCTGCGCATCCCGCCGCAGCGCTATGCGGTGTTTGCCACCACCGACCACATTTCGATGATCCGTCGCATCACCCACACGGTGTGGAGTAAGTGGCTGCCGACATCGGGGCATGAAGCCGCCGACGGTCCCAATTTCGAGCTCTACCCGGAGAGCTTCGACCCGGCGACGGGCAATGGCGGCTACGAGATCTGGATCCCGATCAAAGGCTGACGCAATTCCAGGAAAACTGTACCGCGATTTTCCGTCCGGACGGCTAGGACTTGCCCTTGGCCGTCCCGTTCCTCAGCGCCGTCGACGACAGCAGGGAACGGGGTCCGTGGATGAAGGTCCAGGCAGGGGCCTTCATGCGCGCCAGCAGCGGCGCGTCGCCCTCGTCGACACGTGCATAGTCGAAGGTCTTGGCGACCACAGACGACAGGAATGACAGCGTCGCCCCCGGCCGGTCGATGACGGCGATCGGGAAGGTCGTCGCGATCTGCCGCCAGCGCTGCCAGCGATGGAAATCGCGCAGATTGTCGGCGCCCATGATCCAGACAAAATCGACGCCCGGGTTGCGCGCCTTGATCAGCGCCAGCGTGTCGGCGGTGTAGCGCACATTGTGGCTCGCCTCGAAGGCGGTGACCTTTATGCGCGGGTTTTCCGCGATCTGCTCGGACAGTTCGATGCGTCTGGCCAGCGGCGCCAGCTCGCGTGTGCTTTTCAGCGGATTGCCTGGGGTGACCATCCACCACAGCTGGTCGAGTTGCAGGCGGCGCATGGCGATTTCAGCGACGAGGCCATGGCCGGCATGCGGCGGGTTGAACGACCCGCCGAACAGCCCGACCTGCATGCCTTTCATGGCATGCGGCATGCGAAGGTACTTTTGGGAAACTGGCGGCTCCGAAGGCAACAGCAACTTTAGGCCCCCTGAGCCGTCACACCAGCCCGATGCTTTCCGTCACGGCCGAAGCTGGCCGTTGCCGCGCACACGGTATTTGAACGAGGTCAGTTGCTCGACGCCGACCGGTCCGCGCGCATGCATCTTGCCGGTGGCGATGCCGATCTCCGCACCCATGCCGAACTCGCCGCCGTCGGCGAACTGGGTTGAGGCGTTGTGCAGCAGGATCGCCGAATCGATCTCGTTGAAGAAACGTTCGACGGCCTTCGCATCCTCGGCAACGATCGCCTCGGTGTGGTGTGAGGAGAACGTCTCGATATGCTCGATGGCGCCGGCGACCCCGTCGACAAGCTTCACCGAGATGATGGCGTCGAGATATTCGGTCACCCAGTCGGCATCGGTCGCCGGCTTGGCGTCGGCAAAGGCCGCGAGTACATCCGCGTCGGCATGAATTTCACAGCCTGCCTTGCGCAGCGCTTCGAGCACCGGAATCAGATGTGTCGCCGCAACTGCGCGATCAACGAGCAAGGTCTCTGCCGCGCCGCAGATGCCGGTGCGGCGCATCTTGGCGTTGACTGCGATCGCCACTGCCATGTCGAGCTTGGCCGATTTGTCGATGTAGAGATGGCAGATACCCTCGAGATGGGCGAATACCGGCACTCGCGCCTCGGTCTGAACGCGTTCGACAAGGCTCTTGCCGCCGCGCGGGATGATGACGTCGAGATTGCCCGACAGGCCCTTCAGCATTTCGCCGACGGCGGCACGGTCGGCCACCGGCACCAACTGGATCGCGTCCTCGGGCAGGTTGGCCGACTTCAGTCCCTCGGCGAGGCAAGAATGAATCGCCAGCGACGAGTTGAGCGAATCCGAGCCGCCGCGCAGGATAACGGGGTTGCCGGCCTTGAGGCACAGCGCACCGGCATCCGCCGTGACATTGGGACGGCTTTCATAGATCACGCCGATGACGCCGAGCGGCGTGCGCACGCGCTCGATATGCAGGCCATTGGGGCGGTCCCATGCGGCAATCACTTCGCCGACCGGGTCCCTGAGATCGGCAATGGCGCGGATGCCGTCGGCCATGTCGCGGATTCGGCCCGACGTCAGCTTCAAACGATCCATGAACGAACCGCTGAGACCGGCTTCTTCCCCGTTCTTCACGTCGATGGCGTTGGCTTCGAGGATCTCGTGCTCGCGATTCAGCATGGCTTCGGCCATGCCGATGAGAGCAGCATGCTTGCGTTCGGCGGAGGCGACAGCGAGTGGGCGGGCGGCGGCACGAGCCTTGCGGCCGATATCAGCCATCAGCCGCGCCGTATCCTCATGGGACTTCTCATGCGCCTTCAGCATGTCCTACCCTTCCGCTTGCACCGCAACCTTGTCCGTATGGCTGACCACGAGGTCGTCACGATGGATCATCGCCGAGCGTGCCTCGTAGCCAAGAACGGTTTCGATCTCCGCCGTCTTCAGTCCAGCGATCCTTACGGCATCCGCAGCGTCATAGGCAACCAGCCCGCGCGCGATCTCGCGCCCCTCGGGCGACAGAATCGCCACCGTGTCGCCGCGTGAGAAATTGCCGCTGACAAGCTTCACACCGGCCGGCAGCAGCGACTTGCCCGACAGCAGCGCACCGACGGCACCCGCATCGACGGTCAGCCGTCCTGCCGGCTCGAGCTGGCCGGCGATCCAGGTCTTGTAGCCCTTCACCGGATTGCCGCTCGGCCGAAACAGGGTGGAGCGTTCGCCGCGTTCGATCGCCATCAGCGGCGACAGCCGCGTGCCGGCGGTGATGATCATCGCCGTGCCGGCCGCAGTGGCGATCTTGCCGGCGTCGATCTTCGTCCGCATGCCGCCGCGCGACAGTTCGGAGGCAGCTCCCCCGGCCATCGCCTCGATATCAGGCGTGATGCGGTCGACGACCGGAATGAATTTGGCATTCGGGTCGCTTGCCGGCGGGGCGGTGTAGAGCCCGTCGATGTCGGACAGCAGCACCAAAAGATCAGATCCCATCATCGTCGCCACACGCGCCGCCAGGCGATCATTGTCGCCATAGCGGATTTCGCTCGTCGCCACCGTGTCGTTTTCGTTGATGACCGGCACAGCATCCATCTTGAGCAGCGTCGATATGGTGGCGCGCGCGTTCAGATAGCGCCGGCGCTCCTCGGTGTCGCCGAGCGTGACCAGAATCTGGCCCGACTTCAGCCCCTTGCGGCCGAGCTCTTCCGCCCAGGCGCCCGACAAAGCGATCTGGCCGACGGCCGCGGCGGCCTGACTCTCTTCCAGCTTCAAGGCGCGCTTGCCGAGACCGAGGATGGTGCGGCCAAGCGCGATCGCGCCCGACGAGACGACCAGCACGTCGGCGCCACCTTCGGCGAGCGTTGCGATGTCGTCGGCCATCGAGGCCAGCCATTCGCGCTTGAGACCGGTCGAGCGGTCGACAAGCAGCGCCGAGCCGATCTTGACTGTGATGCGCTTGTAGCTTCGAAGCGTAGGGATCGTCATGGCAGTCTACTTCGTCCAGCGCGCGTCGGAGGGCGCCACCTCGCCGCTTGCCTGACGTGCCTCTTCGACCACGCTCATCAGCGCGCGCAGCGTCTCCTCGACGCCCTCGCGCGTCGCCGCCGACAGGAGGATAGGCGCGCGCCCAGCCGCGCGTTTCAACGATGCCATCTTCTTCTTGCGTTCATCTGGATCGAGCGTATCAGCCTGGGAAAGTGCGACCACTTCGAACTTCTCGTCGAGACCGTGGCCATAGGCCTCAAGCTCGCGGCGCACCGTCTTGTAGGCCTTGGCAGGGCTTTCTTCCCGCGCCGAGACCAGATGCAGCAGCACGCGCGTGCGCTCGACATGGCCAAGGAAACGGTCGCCGATGCCAACACCTTCATGCGCGCCCTCGATCAGACCGGGAATGTCGGCGATGACGAACTCGCGGGCGTCGATGCGGGCCACGCCCAGGCCCGGATGCAGCGTGGTGAAGGGATAGTCGGCAATCTTCGGCTTTGCCGCCGTGACCGAGGCAAGGAAGGTCGACTTGCCGGCATTGGGCAGGCCGACGAGGCCGGCATCGGCGATCAGCTTGAGCCTGAGCCAGACCCACATCTCCTGGCCTTCGAGGCCGGGATTGGCTCGCCGCGGCGCCTGGTTGGTCGAGGTCTTGAAATGCTGGTTGCCGAAACCGCCATTGCCGCCCTTGGCGAGCAGATAACGCTGGCCGACCTGGGTCAGGTCGCAGATCAGCGTCTCGTTGTCTTCTTCATAGACCTGCGTGCCGACCGGGACCTTGAGCGTGATGTCGGCTCCCTTGGCGCCGGTCATGTTGCGGCCCATGCCGTGAATGCCGGTCTGCGCCTTGAAATGCTGCTGGTAACGATAGTCGATCAGCGTGTTGAGACCATCGACGACCTCGAGCCAGACGTCGCCACCGCGGCCGCCATCGCCACCGTCCGGGCCGCCGAATTCGATGAACTTTTCGCGCCGGAACGACACTGCACCCGCGCCACCGTTGCCGGAGCGGATGTAAACCTTGGCCTGATCGAGAAATTTCATCGGACTCTTCGTCTTCTGCTGCTATTTCGTTGTTTCAGCGCACTTGCCATAGCGCAAGGCGCGGCGAAGGGCGAGAGCGGATTGGGCCGCGAAGCCCGTATCGAAAGGACGTAGATGAAACTGGTCACCTACAACACCCAGTATGGCGTCGGCCGCGACGCGCGCTACGACCTCGACCGCATTGCCCGCGCCGTCGACGGCGCCGACATCGTGTCGCTGCAGGAGGTGACCCGCAACTTCATGCGCAACGACATGGCCGACATGGTCGACGGCCTTGCCCGCCTGCTGCCCGACTACTTCCATGTCTACGGCGTCGCCATGGACATCGACTTCGGCATGCTCGGCACCGACGGCAAGCCCGCCAACAAGCGGCTGCAGTTCGGCAACATGGTGCTGTCGCGCTGGCCCATCGTCGCGTCGCGCAACCTGCTCCTGCCGCGCAGCAAACGCCTCAGCCGCGGCAACCTGCAGCGCTCGGCGCTGGAAGCGCTTATTATGGCACCGTCGGGTCCGCTGCGTGTCTACTCCGTACACACCGACCACGTCAGCCAGGAGGAGCGCATCGCCCAGATCCGTCACCTCAAGGAACGGGTCTACGCCTTTGCCGCAGAAGGCGGCGTCCTCACCGGTGCTGCCGAATACGGTTTCCCCGAGCTCCCCAGCCCCGAGGAATTCGTTCTCATGGGCGACTTCAACATGGTGCCGGGCTCGCCCGAACATCTCGTCATGACCGGCGTGCCCGACCCGGTGGAAGGTCCGCAGATCGTCGCCCATCACCCTGTCGACGCCTATACGCTGGCGGGCGGAGTTCCGGATGGGTCGGTCTCCTGGACCGACACGACCCATCCGGAAAAAACCCGCCTCATCGACTACGTCTTCGTTCAGGCCAACATGGCCGCCAGGGTCAAATCCGTCCGCATCGACAGCGATGCGGCAGGTTCCGACCACCAGCCGGTGTGGGTCGAGCTGGCCTGAGCCGTCCGCCTAGAACCGCGCCCACGACCTGAGGCTCGCCCAGGTCTTGCGGTCGAGCCGGTAACGCTCGACAGGGACCTGGCCGGCGACGATCGAGTTCAGCATGCCCTGGCCGGCATACTGGAAGCCGCACTTGTGGATGACCCGCCGCGACGCCGGGTTGATGACCCGGCACGAGACGTTGAGCACGGCAACATCGGTCGCCCGGAAGGCGAGATCGACGAGCGCATGCGCGGCCTCGGTGGCATAGCCCGACTTCCAGTAGGGTTCACCGATCCAGTAGCCGAGCTCTAGCCCACGGTCGGTGACGTTTAGCCCGGCCGAACCGACGAAGGCACCGGTGTCGGCGATGGTGATGGCATAGACCACCCCGCCGCGCCTGCTACGCGCCATCGACAGGAAGGCCCGCGCCTCGGCCTCGCCGTAGGGATGCGGCATCCGCGACAACATCTCGGCGATGTGGCGGTTGTCGGCCAGCTGCACCAGCTCGGGGATGTCGTCCTCGTGCGGTGGCCGCAGGACCAGGCGCTCGGTCAGCAATATCGGACAGTCGATCGACAGCCTTTCGTCTTCGCTGTCTTCCTTCTCGGCAACCATGTGAAATCCTCCAGGAAAATGAAAAAGGGGAGATGGAAACCCATCTCCCCTGATCCTTTTCCTGGCTTGGCCAGACACCGGTTCCCGAGATGGGGCGCCGGTGTTGTAGTGCGGAACCGGCTACTCCGCGGCCTTGAGAATCGGATTCACCGATACGTAGGTTCGGCCATTGGCTTTTTTGTTGAAGGTCACGGCGCCGGCTTCGAGCGCAAAAAGGGTGTGATCCTTGCCCATGCCGACGTTGACGCCGGGATGCCAGGTGGTGCCGCGTTGACGAACGATAATGTTGCCCGGAATCACGGACTCGCTACCGAACTTCTTGACGCCAAGGCGCTTCGACTCTGAATCGCGACCGTTGCGCGACGAACCGCCAGCTTTCTTATGTGCCATGGATGTTCTCCTTCAGCGCTCTGATTACTCTGATTCCGCGACGGCTGCAGCCTTTTTCGGCGCTGCCTTCTTCGCGGGCTTTTCTGCAGCTGCATCAGCTGCGGCGTCGGCCTTCACTGCCGCCTTCTTCGAAGGCTTCGCACCGCCGGTCAGGATCTCGGAGATCCGGACAGTGGTGTGGTGCTGGCGGTGACCGCGGGCGCGACGCGAGTTCTGGCGGCGACGCTTCTTGAAGGCGATGACGGTCTTGTTGCGGCCGTGCTCGACCACCTCAGCCGTCACCACTGCGCCCGCGACGAAGGGCGCGCCGATCTCGGCGTTTTCACCTTCGCCAACGGCGAGCACTTCAACGAATTCCACGGTGTCGCCGGCGGCGCCGACGAGCTTCTCAACCTTGATCACATCATTGGCGGCAACGCGATACTGCTTACCGCCCGTTTTGATGACTGCGAACATTTTGTGCCTTTCGCTGTTCGGTCGGCCTTTTCGGCCGTCTTTTTGTCAGTCGTTACGGGTTCATGACAAACGGCGCAGAGGACCCTCCACGCCGATTGCAGGGGTCCCGTAACCGAAGGTTGCCATGAAGTCAAGGCGAACACCTTGGCAAAGCTGCGCTTTTGAGCCCGGTCAGGCCTCCCGTGCCGACGCGAGCCTCACGCAGTCCAGTCCCGGATACCGGCTTCAGCTCAAGCGAACAACTGCCGAGGCGACGCCCGCATAACCCAAACGCCCGTGAAGCCAGTCTCTCTGACCGAGATTTTCCACCGGGCTGACGCAGCGTCCATCTGGCTAAATCGGCTCAATGAAAAAGATACGCCAACTCGGTCACATTTGGCCTTGTGCGACAGGCCATGAGCCGTTATCTACTGCGCCGCGCCGGCAACGGCCGATCACGACCGCGGAGAGGTGGCAGAGTGGTCGAATGCACCGCACTCGAAATGCGGCATGGGTGCAAGCCCATCGGGGGTTCGAATCCCTCCCTCTCCGCCAGACACCGCCGCTTCTACGCTTAAAGCCCTAAATATCTTGAGGCCGCAACGGCGGCTTCCTGCCTTCATTGCCGATGTTCGGCATTGCTGCTTTAGAGTGCAGATTATGGTTCATGATCGCGCCCACCTTGAGACAGCGTTCCGTGCCAAGGCACGCCTGAAGTTCCTTTTCTTCTGGGGGCACCAGCCTGCAAAAGATGGACGGATAACTGCCTCACGCTTCAGCCAGTGGTGGTCTGCGGCCTTTGAGGTGGCCAGCATCCGCTATCCCACGGCTGAGCATTGGATGATGGCTGAGAAGGCACGGCTGTTTGGCGACCAAGAAGCGGTGCAACACGTCCTTAAGGCGCGAAGTCCCAAGCAGGCGAAGCAGATCGGTCGCGAAGTGCGCGGTTTTGATGAGGCGCGTTGGGATGGAGAGAAGCGCCGCATCGTCACTGAAGGAAGCTTCGCAAAGTTCTCCCAAAACAAGGCGCTCGGGGCATTTCTGCTGTCTACCGGCAATCAGATTCTAGTTGAAGCAAGCCCGGTGGACCGCGTGTGGGGCATCGGCTTGGCCGCTGATGACAAGCGAGCAGCCAATCCACTCCTGTGGCGTGGCGACAATTTGCTCGGCTTCGCGCTCATGAACGTGCGAGACCGCATTAGAGTCTGATACCGCCTTATAGCCCCGATCTGTATGTCCGCTAACCACCCCGCTGTAGATCTACTCGACCGATATTACTCTCCAGCTGTCTTCATTTGGATCCCAGCGTGTGCAGCGGCGGAAGGTTTGCGGATGACATAAAGATCCTGGTGTTCCCACCAACCGGCAGATTCGTAGGTTAGGTACTCAGCGCCGGAAAGTTGCGCGATTTGCCCATCGACAAAACCCTTCGCCAATCTCGCCTCCGTCAATCTCCACACGGATGGCTTTGCCGAACAGGGCGGCGCTGCGGCTCTCACCGTCGCAAGGGATTCGACCGACGTCACCTTCACCACCGTCGGGTTGCGCGCCTCGACCGCATTTACAGTGGCAGGCATAGAAACCAGGGCACGCGGCATGCTCGGCTGGCGCCACGCTTTCGGCAACACGTTTCCCTCGTCAGTCAATGCCTTTGGCTACTCCAGCGCTTTCTCTGTCGCGGGGGCACCGATCGCCAGGGACAGCGCCATTGCCGAGGCCGGCTCGACTTCGACATCTCCGCGGCTGCAAGCGTCGGCCTTGCCTATCATGGCCAACTGGCATCCGACGCACAGGATCACAGCTTCAAGGCAAACCTTGCGGTGCGGTTCTAGCCGTCTTCATGCACGCCATGCCGACCATGGACGACTACCAGGACCCGAAGATGGTCGTGTATCTTCGGCAGCCGCGACGGCGTTTGCCGGCCCCCCTGGCTACGGGCCCGGATGGGTCAGCCCTAGCCCGTCAGCGTGCGCTCGCGCGCGCATGGTCGACATAGATCTCGCGCAGCCGCGTGACGACTGGTCCCGGCTTGCCGTCGCCGATCGGCTTGCCATCGATGCGGGTCACCGGCATGACGAAGGTCGAAGCGCTGGTGATGAAGGCTTCGGCAGCAGCCTGGGCTTCCTCGACGGTAAAGCGGCGTTGCTCGAGCGTCAGGCCGCCCTCCTCGGCCAACTGGACAAGCGCCTGCCGCGTACAGCCGGGCAGCGTGCGCTGGCTGTTGGCGGGTGACACGATCTTGCCGTCATGGGTGATGATGTAGGCGGTCGACGACGCGCCTTCGGTGACATGACCATCCTCGACCATCCACGCCTCGTCGCAGCCCTCCGCCTTGGCCTCGCGCTTGGCCAGGACCTGCGGCAGCAGGGACACGCTCTTGATGTCGCGCCTTGCCCAACGCAGGTCGGCCAGCGTCTTGACGGCAATGCCGGTCCTTGCTGCGGCAACATCGACAAGCACCTTCGCCTGCGTCAACAGCAGGAGTGTCGGCTCCAGCTCCTCGCCGAACAGGAAGTTCCGCTCTTCGGCGCCCCGCGTCAGTTGCAGGTAGACAAGCCCTTCCTGCAGACCGTTGCGCTCGATTAGACCGTGCTCGATCTCTTCGATGGCAGCGGTGGTGATGGGCAGGCGCAAGCCAAGTTCACGGGCCGAGCGCTCCAGACGCGCCATGTGCAGGTCGCTGTCGACTAGCTTGCCGTCGAGAACCGCCGTCACCTCGTAGATGCCGTCGGCAAACAGGAAGCCGCGATCGAAGATCGACAGTTTGGCCTCAGCGGCCGGCAGGTAGCTGCCATTCAGCCAGACGATGCGGTCTTGTCCACCGGCCATAGGTACTCTCCAATGCAAGTGAGATGTCAGCGCGCCTTGTACAGGCCCAGCGCCCCGATGGAAATTGCCTTATGCGAGACGGCGCCGCTGTCACTTATGGTTCCGAAGGGCTTCCGCGCAGGCCTCGAGATAGGCGTAACCATATCTCAGGTCGGGTTCGAGATACGCCCCCTCGCCCCACTCGTTCCAGGCATTGATGAAGACAAGGCGCTCGTTTGCAGGATTGGCCTGCGCGCGCTCCATCGCCTCCCCGAGCCATTGCTCGAAGAGATCGGGCGTCGAGCCATGGTAGATCTGGGCAGACGTCGGACGGCGCGCGCTGTTGTCCCATGACGGCATGACGCCGGGATGGACGACGCCTGCCTCGACCGACTTCACCTTTTCCGCTGCCACCACATCGGCGTAGCGTCGAATACGACCGCTGTCCCGGAAGCGTGAGACGGACAAGCTGCTTTCGATACTCGGCGTGCGGATGTTGTGCGGCGGAAACTCGGACAGCGCATCGAAGCCGTGGTCGCGATGCGCACTGAAATCAAAGGCATTCGTCGCGATCAGGTAGATCCCAGGATATCCGAGCCTGGTCATCTCTGCGCGCCAGCGTGCGATGGTGGCTTTCATGTCCGGGAAGAGGCTCGCGCGATAGACGGTGAAAACCGGCTTGCCGTCGATTTTCAGATAGCGGGGATCGCGGAAATATTTGTCGAGGCCGCGAATGACCGCGACGTCGTCCTCCGCCGAATGCCGCTGCGCCAGAAGCACGTCCTGCTCGCGCCCGGACCAGCGTCGCGACCAGGTTTCGTTGGCCCAGCACAGGGAGAATGGCAGGTCGAGATCGGCGGTTGCCAGATAATGGTCCAGCGGACCTTCCAGCAGACGCCGACCACCAAACCAGTAGAAATGAAAACAGAAGGCTGAGATGCCGTAGAGCTTGGCCAGTTCGACCTGCCGGCGCATGACTTCAGGCAACCGCAGGTCATAATAGCCCAGTTCTCCCGGCAGCCGCGGCTGGTAGTGACCTTCGAAGACAGGGAACGCGCGCGCAACGTTGCGCCATTCGGTGAAGCCGCTCCCCCACCACTCGTCGTTCTCCGCCGTCGGATGAAACTGCGGCAAGTAGTACGCCACCAGGCGGACGTCGGTCGCGGCCGGCTTTTCGCTTGCTATCGGCTTATAGTCACCGGCCGGATAATGGCCAAGGAGATTGCGGACCTGTGTCTCGTGTAGCCGGTCCGACGGCTGTGACCTCGCCAGCCATCGGGACGGCTGCGCGATCCGCCGCAACTTTCCCCAGACTCTGCGCAAGAAGGATGGCCTTTCACGCCACGGGGCGCCTGACAGAGCGTTCACTGGCGCTTCCCGAAACTGCCCATAGGGCCGCCATTCAATCCGTTTGCAAATCCCAGAAGCTTGGAGCGTCGCGCACTGGAGAACAGCACATGCGGCCACAGCAGCTTCAGCCATGTACGGAAACGTTCGGCAGGTACGTCAAGCGGCATCTGGTGCTTGTTCATGACATAGACCAGCGACCGGCCCATCGCTTCACCCTTGACGCGGCCCGACTCGACCGACCGCGCGCTGGAGCGGCCTTCCGCATGGTCGACGGCAGCACCTGCAGCAAGCCGCAGCTCGACACCGACCCGCAGCAGCCGCACGCTGAGGTCGTCGTCCTCGTGGAACAGGAAGATGTTCTGGTCGAAGCCGCCAACCTGCTCGAAATGCTTGCGCCTGATGAAGATGCAGGCGCCATGCAGGACCGGGATGGCGCAATCATGGTTGGGTGGCGCCCCGTGCCAAAAGTCGGACGCCGGCAGCAGTCGCGACCACCGTCTGAAGCGCCGGCGCGAGCCAGAATAGAAACGCGGATTGAAGGCGGCGTCGGGATGGGCAGCGGCTGCAGCAACAAGCGCTTCTATCGCGCCCGCCTCGAAGCGAAGGTCAGGATTGGCAAGCAGCAGGAATGGCGCATTGCCGGCGGCCGCGCCGACATTGCAGGCGCTGCCATAGCCGACATTTTCCTCGATCTCGATGACCTTCGCACCGGCAGCCTCGGCAAGCGTCACGGAGTCGTCGACGCTGGCGTTGTCGACGACAACAACGTTTGCACAACTCGGAACAGTCGCCAAAAACACTGGCAAGACCGAGCCGCTGTTGTGGGTAACGACGATCAGATCCACGTCCGGTTTCATAAAGTCGTCCGCATCAACTTGACTTAACGTAAATGTCGACTCCTACCCAAAGCAGTGAGCTTTTCCTCGTCTCGCATCTATGCAGCGAAACGGCTGTCCGGACAACATTTGTACAATCACAGCTTCTTTCCGCCGTAGCAATCGGGTGATCAACCAAACGGGAACCTTCCGGCAACGGGCAACTGGCGTTCGCTTTCGAAAGCGCTCGGGATCAGATTCACCTGTTTGAAGATCCGACCAGTTCCGTGACCAGCCCCCCGACCCGCTCTCGCCACTCGCCGGCACGGTAGCTGAAATCGCGGGCAAAGGCGTCCGAGCTCAGTTGCGAATTCGCCGGCCGCGCGGCCTTTGCTGGCCATTGCTCACTGCCGACAGGTTCTGCAAGCGCGGATGGTCCGCCGAGCGACGCACTGACGGTAAAGACATGAGTGGCCAGCTCAAACCAATTGGCGCGGCCCTGGCCGGCGAGATGGTAGAGGCCCTGCGGAAAGCCGCCTTGCTTGCGCCACGAGGCAGCTGCCGCCAGCAAGCCGTCGGCGAGATCACGGGCCTCCGTCGGATTGCCGAACTGGTCGGCCACGACCTGCAGCCTGTCGCGTGTCGCCGAGAGCCTGAGCATCGTCTTGACGAAGTTGCGGCCATGGCGGCTGACGACCCAGGCCGTGCGCACCACCAGGTGGTCCGGATTGCCGGCACGGACGGCTTCCTCGCCCGCCAGCTTGCTGCGGCCATAGACCGTCTGCGGGTTGGGCATGTCCGTCTCTGAGTAAGGCTGCGCCGCCTTGCCATCAAACACGTAGTCCGTCGAAACCTGGATGATCGGTATGCCCGCAAGCCTGGTCAGCCGAGCCAATTCCGCCGGCGCCTCGGCATTGATGCGAAACGCACGCTGGGGTTCGTCTTCCTGCTGATCGACGCCGGTGTGCGCGGCGGCATTGATGACCATATCAGGCGCGACCGATTTCAGGACCGGGGCAAAAGTGGCGAGATCTTCAAGGTCGAGGTCAGGCCGACCGACAAGGACGATATTTGCTTTTCCCTTGGCGCGCTCGGCAAGCGAGAGCGCCAATTGGCCGGATGTTCCGGTAACCAGAATCTTCACTTGGCAGCGACCAGTCCCTGGCGGGTTCCGTCGAAGCGCTGCTCGCGGATCGGGCGCCACCACCAGCCATTGGCGAGATACCAGTCGACGGTACGGGCGAGGCCGGTCTCAAAGGTTTCCAGCGGCGTCCAGCCCAGTTCCTGCTCGCTCTTGGTCGGATCGATCGCATAGCGCCGGTCATGTCCGGGCCGGTCGGTAACATAGGTGATGAGGTCGAGATGCGAGCGACCGCCATTGCGAGGGCGGCGTGCATCAAGCAGGGCACAGATGGCTTCGACAACTTCGAGATTGGTGCGTTCGGCACGTCCGCCGATGTTGTAGCTCTCACCGATGCGGCCCCCGGTCATGACCGCTTCGAGTGCCCTGGCGTGATCCTCGACGAACAGCCAGTCACGGATGTTTGCGCCTTTGCCATAGACCGGCAGCGGCTGCTCATCCAACGCGTTGGCGATGACCAGCGGGATCAGCTTTTCCGGGAAGTGGTAGGGCCCGTAGTTGTTCGAACAGTTGGAAAGGACAACCGGCAATCCGTAGGTCTCGTGCCAGGCGCGCACGAAGTGATCGGACGCCGCCTTCGATGCCGAATAAGGCGACGACGGCTTGTAGGGCGAGTCCTCGGTGAAGACGCCGGAATCGAAAGGCAGGTCGCCGAACACCTCGTCGGTCGAGACGTGATGGAAGCGGAAGCGCTTGCGTGCCTCCTCCCCAAGGCTGCGCCAGTGGTCGAGCACGGCCTGCAGCAGGCTCGCCGTGCCAACGACATTGGTGGTGACGAAGGCCATAGGCCCATCGATCGATCGGTCGACGTGGCTTTCTGCCGCCAGGTGCATGACGAGATCGACGGCTTCGTCTGCGAGAATCTTGCGCACCTTGTCGGTGTCGCAGATGTCGGCCTTCCGGAAGACATAGTTCGGATTGCCATCGAGATCACGCAGCGACGTCAGATTGCCGGCATAGGTCAGTTTGTCCAGGTTAACGACGCGGTACTTGCCGCTTGCCACCAGATGCCGGCAGACGGCCGAGCCGATGAAACCGGCGCCACCGGTGACCAGCACAGTTTGGGGGACGTTTTTCACGGGTAGACAAATCCGGTTTCGACATCAGTCAGCAAGGGGGCGGCAGCATCCTTGTCCGACAGGATCAGCTCTTGTGCGGCTACCGGCCAGTCGATCGCGATGTCGGGGTCATCGAAGCGGATCGAACGGTCATGCGGCTGCGAATAGGGTGCCGACACCTTGTAGGCAACTTCGGTGTCGGGCTCGAGCGTAACAAAGCCATGCGCGAAGCCCTTGGGCACCAATATCTGATTCCATTCTTCGGCGGAAACCGTCAGCCCCACCCATTTGCCGAAGGTCGGCGAGCCCACGCGAATGTCGATGGCGACGTCGTAGATCGATCCGCGCAGGACCCGCACCAGCTTGTCCTGTGCAAAGGGCGGCTTCTGGAAATGCAGCCCCCGCAACACGCCGCGCTCCCGCGACAGCGAGTGATTGTCCTGCACGAAATCGACGGCGATGCCTGCCTGGGCAAGCTTCCCGGCATTCCAGGTCTCGGAAAAGAAACCGCGTGCGTCATCGAACCTGGGGACGCGTATTTCGCAAACGCCGTCCAGGCCGAGCTTGCTCACCTCAACCATGACTGATTTCCCTGACTCGGCGCTCGAGATAGCGGGCATAGTCGGTCTTGCCGAGCTCGGTGGCACGGCGCAACACGTCCTCTTCGCTGACCCAGCCGAGTTCGAAGCCGATCTCTTCCGGGCACATGATCTTGATGCCCTGGCGATGCTCGATGGTGCGCACGAAGGACGACGCCTCGTGGAGGCTGTCATGAGTGCCGGTATCGAGCCAGGCGTAGCCCCTGCCCAGGCGGACGACATGCAACGTATCGCGCTCGAGATAGGTGCGGTTGACGTCGGTGATCTCCAGTTCGCCACGCGCCGACGGCTTGATCGACGAGGCAATGTCGACCACCGAATTGTCGTAGAAATAGAGACCTGTCACCGCCCAGTTCGAGCGCGGCTGCGCAGGCTTTTCTTCGATCGACAGGGCACGCTGGGTCTCCCGGTCGAATGACACGACGCCATAACGCTGCGGATCCTCGACATGGTAGGCAAAGACCGAAGCGCCGCTCTCGCGGGCAACGGCTGCCCGACAGCGCTCCGACAGGCCGTCGCCATAGAAGATGTTGTCGCCAAGTATAAGCGCCACCGGGCTGTTGCCGATGAACTCGCGTCCGATGATGAACGCTTCGGCCAAGCCGTTGGGAGAAGGTTGGACGGCATAGGAAAACGACACGCCAAACGCCGAGCCGTCGCCGAGCAACTGCTGGAACTGCGGCAGATCGCGCGGCGTCGAGATGATAAGGATGTCCTGAATACCCGCCAGCATGAGAACGCCGAGCGGATAATAGATCATCGGCTTATCATATATCGGAAGTATCTGCTTCGATACTGCAAGTGTTGCAGGGTAGAGTCGCGTGCCACTACCGCCCGCAAGTATAATTCCCTTCACGGTACATCCCTGGTGTCGTTGCCTTCTGACCCCCGTCCCGGCTGACAAACCGCAATAGACCGTATGGGACGCACAAACAAGACATCAACTTCGTCTGCCACAATCACGAACAGATTTGGTTTCAGAAGGTAAAACTTGCGGAGCGGAACCCGCTATCCAGCCGCTCAGCCACACGTATCGAAAGATTAGGAACATGAACCGCCTATTGCTCAAGATCGCCTCTGTCCTGGCATTCGCCGCCATGGCATGGATTGCACCAGCCGCAGGAGAAAACATGCTCGAACGTGAATTGCATGCAAGCGCGAGCAAGGGTGACGCGACAGCTGTCCGCGACCTGCTTGCAAAGGGCGCCAGCATCGACGCACGCGACGACAGCGGCCGCACCGCACTTCTGCTCGCCACCCACGGCAACCAGATCGAAGCTGCCAGGGTGCTGATCGACGCAGGCGCCGACGTCAACGCCAAGGATGCCATCAATGACAGCCCGTATCTTTATGCCGGCGCACGCGGACACCTCGAGATCCTGAAGATGACGCTGGCCCACGGCGCCGATCTCAAGAGCATCAACCGCTATGGCGGCACCGCCCTGATCCCGGCCGCCGAACGCGGTCATGTCGAAACCGTGCGCACGCTGATCGAGGCCGGTGTCGAGGTCGACCACGTCAACAAGCTCAACTGGACGGCTCTGCTGGAGGCGATCGTACTCGGCGATGGCGGTCCCCGCCACGTCGCGATCGTCAAGTTGCTCGTCGACGCCGGTGCTGACGTCAACCTTGCCGACGGCGACGGCGTAACGCCGCTGCAGAACGCACGCAGGCACGGCTTCACCGAGATCGAGAAGGTCCTGGTTGCCGCCGGCGCCCGCTGAGGAGGCCGAATTGGACAAGTCGAGTGAGTTCCTTTGCCAGGCAATCGAGCTGGCGCGCGCGAACATTTCGAGAGGTGGCCGTCCTTTTGGAGCGGTTGTGGTCAGGAACGGAGAGGTCGTCGCCTGTGGCGTCAATGAAGTGCTCTCGTCCAATGATCCGACTGCCCATGCCGAAATGTCGGCCATCCGGGCGGCAAGTCAGGCCCTGGCCTCGCCACGGCTCGACGGTTGCACAGTCTATGCAAGCGGCCATCCTTGCCCGATGTGCATGGGCGCGATGCGCATGGCCGGCATAACCGAAGTCGCATATGCATATTCGAATGACGACGGCGCGCCCTATGGCCTGTCGACGGCAGCTGTCTATGCCGACCTGGCGCGGCCAGCGACCGAACAGACGATGAAAGTCGCATATCTCCCGGTGCGCCCGCGGGACCACCAGCATCTTTACGCCGAGTGGCAGGCTGCACAGTCCCAATCCTAGGCTCTTCACCCCAATCCGGCCGGAAGGTTTCACAAGCCCCTCCGCCAGCCTCTCGTTTTCGCCACAAGGAGTGCGGACCATGACCAAACCGGCAACCGGCCCGCTTGCCGGGCTTCGCGTCGTCGAATTCGTCGGTCTCGGACCTGCACCCTTCGCCGCCATGCAGTTCGCGGACATGGGGGCCGACGTCATCCGCATCGCGCGCCCGGAGGCCACGCCAAAAATTCCCGATCCGATTTCGGGACGCGGGCGTCCAACCGTGGAGGCCGATCTCAAGGATCCCGTCCTGGCCGAGATGGTTCGCACACTCTGCGACAGTGCCGACGCCCTTATCGAAGGGTTCCGGCCGGCTGTCATGGAACGGCTGGGGTTGGGACCTGATGTCCTGCTGGAACGCAATCCGCGTCTCGTCTACGGCCGCATGACGGGGTGGGGGCAGACAGGTCCGCTGGCAACCCATGCGGGCCACGACATCAACTATATTGCCATATCAGGCGCGCTCGCGGCGATAGGCTCCGCCGGCCATCCCGTGCCGCCGCTCAACCTCGTCGGCGACTTCGGCGGCGGCGCCATGTTCCTCGTCTCCGGCATGCTCGCGGCCCTGCTGTCGGCGCAGCGTACAGGCACCGGGCAAGTCGTCGATGCTGCCATTTGCGACGGCACCGTCCAACTGATGACAATGGCTCACGACCTGGCTTCCGCCGGCCAGTGGCAGCCCCAGCGCGCAGCCAATCTGCTCGACGGCGGCGCGCCCTACTACTGCACCTATGAATGCGCAGACGGCAGGCATATCGCCATCGGTCCGATCGAACCGCAGTTCTTCGAACTGTTCCGCCAGGCCATCGGACTGGACGACACCGCCCACGCCCTGCGCGCCGACCGGCGCAATTGGCCAGCACTGAAAGACGAGATCGCAGCGCTGATCATCAGACGCCCAAGCTCCGAATGGCTGGCTCTGCTGGAACACTCCGACGCCTGCGTTTCACCGGTGCTCGACCTTCACGAGGCGGCGCAACATCCTCATCTCATCGCCCGAAAAAGCTTTGTTCAACTGAACGGGCTGACACAACCAGCTCCGACCCCGCGCTTTTCCGGCACGCCGACCGAGGCGCGCGCCCGACCTCGAGAGGTGCTGCCGCTGGCCGAGGCGCTCAGGGCGTGGAGCGGCTAACTCCAGCTCGCGAGCTCTCCACCCCAGCCGACAGACCCCAAAATGCAAAAAGCCGCCGGTGGAGCCGACGGCTTGAGCAATTCTGTCGAACGTGCCTGACCCGGCGAGAAATCCTCAGATCGCGGCTTCCAGGGTCGAAAGGTGGTTGAGATAGGCTTCCGCCTTGGTGCGGGCCTGGTCTTCCTTGGCGTCGGCGACGTCCTCGCGTGCGTCCTGGATGCGCCGCAGCAGTTCGGCGCGGTCGATGTCCTTCACCGGCGTCGCCGATTCGGCAAGCAGCGTGCAGCCTGCCGGGACGATGTCGGCGAAACCGCCGAACACGACGTAGCGCTCTTCCTTGCCGCCAACGGCCTTCACCGTCACGACGCCCGGCTTGATCGTGGTCATGACGGGCGCATGGTTGGCCATGACAGTCATTTCGCCTTCCGCACCGGGAATGACGACGGACTCGACCTGCTCCGAAACGAGCAGACGCTCGGGCGAGACCAGTTCGAATTTGAATGCTTCAGCCATGGTGTCTCACAAATGCTTGGACGGAGTTCCGAGCAGACCTGCCCGCAACTGGGCAGTCATCGGTGCAACAGCGCGGACCATGGGCCCGCGCTGCGGCTTTATGATTATGCCGCTTCCGCAGCCAGGCGCTGGGCCTTCTCGATCGCCATGTCGATGCCGCCGACCATGTAGAAGGCAGCTTCCGGCAGGTGATCGTACTCGCCGTCAACCAGGCCCTTGAAGCTCTTGATGGTGTCTTCGAGCGGAACCAGCTGGCCGGGCGAGCCGGTGAACACTTCAGCGACGAAGAACGGCTGCGACAGGAAGCGCTCGATCTTGCGGGCGCGGGCGACCGTGACCTTGTCCTCTTCCGACAGCTCGTCCATGCCCAGGATGGCGATGATGTCCTGCAGCGACTTATAGCGCTGGAGGATTTCCTGGACGCGACGGGCGACGGAATAGTGCTCTTCGCCGACGATCAGCGGATCGAGCATGCGCGAGGTCGAGTCGAGCGGATCCACGGCCGGGTAGATACCCTTTTCCGAGATCGCGCGGTTGAGAACCGTCGTCGCGTCAAGGTGCGCGAACGAGGTTGCCGGCGCCGGATCGGTCAAGTCGTCGGCGGGGACGTAAATCGCCTGCACCGAAGTGATCGAGCCCTTGTTGGTGGTGGTGATGCGTTCCTGCATCGCACCCATATCGGTCGACAGCGTCGGCTGATAGCCCACGGCCGAAGGAATACGGCCGAGCAGAGCCGACACTTCCGAACCCGCCTGGGTGAAGCGGAAGATGTTGTCGACGAAGAACAGCACGTCCTGGCCCTGGTCGCGGAAGTGCTCGGCGATGGTCAGGCCCGACAGGGCGACGCGGGCGCGCGCACCGGGCGGCTCGTTCATCTGGCCGAACACCAGGGCGCACTTCGAACCTTCGGTCGAGCCGTTGTTCTCGTGCGGGTCCTTGTTAACGCCCGACTCGATCATTTCGTGATACAGATCGTTGCCTTCGCGGGTGCGCTCGCCGACGCCGGCGAACACCGAGTAACCACCGTGCGCCTTGGCGACGTTGTTGATCAGTTCCTGGATCAGAACGGTCTTGCCGACGCCGGCGCCGCCGAACAGGCCGATCTTGCCGCCGCGAGCATAAGGAGCCAGCAGATCGACGACCTTGATGCCGGTGACCAGGATCTGTGCTTCGGTCGACTGGTCGACATAGGCAGGCGCTTCCTGGTGGATGGCGCGCTTGGACTTGGTCTTGACCGGGCCGGCTTCGTCGACCGGCTCGCCGATGACGTTCATGATGCGGCCGAGCGTCTCGTCGCCAACCGGAACCATGATCGGCGAACCGGTGTCACGGACGGCCTGGCCACGAACGAGGCCTTCCGAAATGTCCATGGCGATGCAGCGGACGGTGTTTTCGCCGAGGTGCTGTGCCACTTCGAGGATAAGGCGGTTGTCGCCATTCATCGTCTCGAGCGCGTTCAGGATCGGCGGCAGTTCGCCGTCGAACTGCACGTCGACGACAGCGCCGATGACCTGCGAGACGCGGCCCGCGCCGGAGGCGACGACCGCCGACTTTTCGACCTTGGCAGCGGCCGCCTTGGCAGGCGCCGCCTTCTTTGCTGCGGGGGCCTTTTCCGCCGCCGGAGCGGCTTTCGGAGTAGCTGCTTTAGCCATCGTTTAACCTCTGTGTCCGTTCGTTGTTTCACGCGGACCCGCCTTGCGGCGAGCCATCACGTGGCTAGAGCGCTTCGGCGCCCGAAATAATCTCGATCAGTTCCTTGGTGATCTGGGCCTGACGCTGGCGGTTGTACGTGATCGTCAGCTTGTTGATCATGTCGCCTGCGTTGCGCGTAGCGTTGTCCATCGCGCTCATCTTGGCACCCATCTCGCCGGCAGCATTTTCCAGCAGCGCCCGGAAAATCTGCACCGAGATGTTGCGCGGAATGAGATCGCCGAGGATTTCGCCCGGCTCCGGCTCGTATTCGTAGACCGCACCGCCGCTGGTCGCGGCATCGGCGCCGGCCGAAGGAGCGGCGGCAGGAATGACCTGCTGCGCGGTCGGAACCTGGCTGATCACCGACTTGAACTCGGAGTAGAACAGCGTGCAGACATCGAAGCCGCCCTGGTTGAACAGGGTGATCACCTTCTTGGCGATCATGTCGGCATGGACGAAGCCAACCTGCTTGGCGTCGCGCAGTTCGACGCGGTCGATGATCAACGAGGCGAAGTCGCGACGCAGGACATCGTAGCCCTTCTTGCCGACGGTGATGATCTTGACCGTCTTGCCCTGGCCCTGGAGCTTGCGGACATGGTCGCGAGCCAGACGCGAAATCTGGCTGTTGAAGCCGCCGCACAGGCCGCGCTCGGCGGTGCAGACGACGAGCAGATGCACGTCGTCCTTGCCGGTGCCGGTCATCAGCGCCGGAGCATCGCCACCGCCACCGACAGCCTGGGCGATATTCGCGAGAACCGCACCCATGCGCTGCGAGTAGGGACGCGCGGCTTCCGCAGCTTCCTGGGCGCGACGCAGCTTCGCCGCGGCGACCATCTGCATCGCCTTGGTGATCTTCTGCGTCGCCTTGACCGAGGCGATACGGTTGCGGAGGTCTTTTAGCGAGGCCATGCCTTATCCGTCAGTGTCAGGCGAAGTTTTTCGCGAAAGCGTCGATGTGACCCTTGAGCTTGCCGCGGAGATCGTCGCTGAGCGCCTTCTCCGTACGGATGCCGTCGAGAACGTCTTTGCCTTCCGAGCGCATGTAAGCCAGCAGGCCCTGCTCGAACTTGCCGACCTGGTTGAGGGCCAGCTTGTCGAGATAGCCGTTGACGCCGGCGAAGATCACCGCCACCTGCTCTTCGGTCTTGAGCGGCGAGAACTGCGGCTGCTTGAGCAGCTCGGTCAGGCGCGCACCGCGGTTGAGCAGACGCTGGGTGGCCGCGTCGAGGTCGGAACCGAACTGCGCGAAGGCAGCCATTTCGCGGTACTGCGCGAGCTCGCCCTTGATCGAGCCTGCAACCTGCTTCATCGCCTTGATCTGGGCCGACGAGCCGACGCGCGACACCGACAGACCGACGTTCACTGCAGGACGGATGCCCTGGAAGAACAGATTGGTCTCGAGGAAGATCTGGCCGTCGGTGATCGAGATCACGTTGGTCGGGATGTAGGCCGAGACGTCGTTGGCCTGCGTTTCGATGACCGGCAGAGCGGTCAGCGAGCCGGCGCCGTTTTCGTCGTTCAGCTTGGCCGAACGCTCGAGCAGGCGCGAGTGCAGGTAGAAGACGTCGCCCGGGTAAGCTTCACGGCCCGGCGGGCGGCGCAGCAGCAGCGACATCTGGCGATAGGCGACGGCCTGCTTGGACAGATCGTCATAAGCGATCAGGGCATGCTTGCCGTTGTCGCGGAAGTATTCGCCCATGGCGCAGCCGGCGAACGGCGCCAGGAACTGCATCGGGGCCGGATCGGAGGCGGTGGCGGCGATGATGATCGAATATTCGAGCGCGCCGCGCTCTTCGAGCACCTTCACGAACTGCGCGACGGTCGAGCGCTTCTGGCCGACGGCGACGTAGACGCAGTAGAGCTTTTCCTTCTCCGGACCAGCGACGTGGATCGCCTTCTGGTTCAGGATGGTGTCGAGAATGATGGCGGTCTTGCCGGTCTGACGGTCACCGATGACCAGCTCGCGCTGACCGCGGCCGACCGGGATCAGGGCGTCGATGGCCTTGAGGCCGGTCGACATCGGCTCATGCACCGACTTGCGGGGGATGATGCCGGGCGCCTTGACGTCGACGCGGCGACGCTCCTTCGCCTTGATCGGGCCCTTGCCGTCGATCGGGTTGCCGAGCGCGTCGACGACGCGGCCGAGCAGCTCCGGACCGACCGGGACGTCGACGATCGCGCCGGTACGCTTGACGGTGTCGCCTTCCTTGATGTCGCGGTCGGCACCGAAGATGACGACGCCGACGTTGTCGCTTTCAAGGTTCAGCGCCATGCCGCGGATGCCGCCCGGGAACTCGACCATTTCGCCCGCCTGGACGTTGTCGAGACCGTAGACGCGGGCGATACCGTCACCCACCGACAGAACCTGACCGACTTCGGTAACTTCGGCTTCCTTGCCGAAATTCTTGATCTGGTCTTTCAGAATTGCGGAAATTTCCGCGGCGCGGATGTCCATCAGCCGACCTCTTTCAGTGCAAGCTTGAGCGAATTGAGTTTGGTTTTGAGCGACGTATCGATCTGGCGCGAGCCCATCTTCACGATCAGGCCGCCGAGCAGCGAAGGATCGACCGCGACCGAGATCGCCACGTCCTTGCCGGCGACACTCTTCAGCGCCGACTTGAGTTCCGTTTCCTGCGCCGCGGTCAACGCATGCGCCGAAGTCACCTCTGCCGAGGTCTCGCCACGATGCTCGGCGGCGATCTGGCGGAACGCCTTGATCATGCCGGGCAGTGCGAACAGGCGGCGATTGCGCGCCACGAGGCGGAGGAAATTGCCGGTCAGGCCGGTGATCTTGGCCTTGTCGGCGATCGCCGAGATGGCCCTTTCCTGATCTTCGCCGGAGAACACCGGGCTCTTGATCAGGCGATCCAGATCAGCACTGCCGTCAAGCAGCACAGCGAAACGACCGAGGTCGGCTTCTACCTTTGCAACAGCGCCTGCTTCGAGTGCGAGATCGAACAACGATCCCGCATAGCGCTCAGCAACACCGGAGATTGGCGAGGAAGATTGGGTCACGGACCGTCTTTTCTCTTGTCTGACAGGCCGCAAGATTGTTGGCGCGAGTGTGAGACTCTAGCTAAATCTTTGACCTTACTGCGTTTTTTGACCCCGGAGCTCGCGACAGCCGCATCCCCCCGGCCGAAAGTCGATTGCCGTCTAGCACAGGCTTTTGAGGACCGCAACACGTCCTCTAACAGGCTTTTGAGGCACTATTGTCGCATCTTGCGCATCGGAGCTGTGGCTTGACGGCGATTCACGGCCAGAAGCCGAAAACAAACCCAAGGGGTAGGGCCGCCAGCGCCAGTTCGACAACGATCGCCACCCAATTGTATGGGGTGTTGGCACCGTCCGACATCATGGCGACGATCCGGCCGAAGGCCGTGAACAGCCACGACACGCCGAGCGCCATGTAAAGCAATGGCTGGGCTAGCAGAATCGCGCACAGCCCAACCCCGAGGAAGAAGCCTGCCATAGTGGCGCGACCCTGGGCGATGGCTTCCGGATTGTCCGGCCTTGCCTGCAGCCTGAGCAGGCGGAAGGCGATTCTCGGGGCAAAGAACAGGATGACGCCGAACAGCAGCGTGACCGCCGCCGAGCTCCACGCCAGCCACTCGCCCTGGCTCGCCGGCCACGGAAATGCGAACTCCATATTTCCCCTCCGGTCAGGCCTCGAATCCACAGGGATCATATCCGACGGTGTGTCGAGCGCCAGAGCGCAACTGGTGTGAACGGCGGGAACAAGTATGCTGCGGTCGGCGGGCCTGATGGAGGGGACCATGGCCATACCGGCGCGAATAGTCTGGGCGATCAACCACCTCGGCATTCAGCCAAGCGACAGGCTGCTGGAAATCGGCTGCGGGCGGGGCATCGCCATGGCTGAAATCACGCCGCTGCTGACCGATGGTCACATTACCGGGCTCGATCGCTCGGACAGCGCCGTAAGCTCCGCCGACGAGAGAAATCGCGCGGCGATATCGGCCGGCAAGGCAGCGTTGGCGCAGGGGGCACTCGCGGATTGGAGCGGTGGCGGTCGGCACTTCGACAAGATCTTCGCCATCAACGTCAACCTGTTCTGGCTGGAGGCGGCGCGCGAACTCAAGCTGATCCGGTCGCTGCTCGCCCCGGAGGGCAAACTGTACCTGTTCTTCGAGCCGCCAAGCGCCGGCCAGATCTCGGCTATCGCGCACGCCATCGAGGTGCGCCTCAAGGCGGGCGGCTATGTGCTGGAAAAAACCATGTACGGCCCTGCAGCGACGCCGCCGCTGCTCGGCATGATCACCCGGCCCATGGCCTGATCACAGGAAACTCTGCGGATCGATGTCGACCTGCACGCGCACCGATCCGCGCAGCTTGGGCCCGGCGGCAAGCAGCGCGCGGATGTAGCCCTGTATGTCGGCCTTCCTGTCGGCCTGGACCAGCAAACGGAAGCGATGGCGGCCGCCGATGAGCGCCAGCGGCGCCTCCGCTGGCCCGAGCACATGGACATCCTGCGCCACCTGGGCTGCGCGGCGCAGACCACGCGCATGGCTCTCGGCCTCGGGCCGCGTTGCCGCGCTGACGATGATGCCGGCGAGCCGGCCGTAGGGAGGCAGGGCGGAACGCTCGCGCTCGGCGATCTCACGATCGTAGAAGGCCTCCGAATCGCCCGAGACAATCGCCCGCATGACCGGATGGTCGGGCTGGAAGGTCTGCAGCAGGCCAAGGCTCTTCTTGCCGGTGCGCCCTGCCCGGCCGGTCACCTGCGACAACAGCTGATAGGTCCTCTCGGCGGCACGCGGGTCGCCATTCGCGAGGCCAAGATCGGCGTCGACCACGCCGACCAGCGTCATGTTCGGAAAGTTGTGCCCCTTGGCGACGAGCTGGGTACCGATGACGATATCGGCTTCGCCATTGGCGATCGCCTCCAGTTCCAGCCTGAGCCGTTTCACGCCGCCCAGCATGTCCGAGGACAGCACGATGGTGCGCGCGTCGGGGAAATGCGAAACCACTTCCTCGGCAATGCGTTCGACGCCCGGCCCGCAGGCGACGAGATGATCGAAGGTGCCGCATTCCGGGCAGGCCTCGGGCCGCTTCTCGTTGTGGCCGCAATGGTGGCAGACCAACTGGCCACGAAAGCGATGCTCGACCAGCCAGGCCGAACAGACCGGGCAGCCGAAGCGGTGACCGCAGACCCGGCAGAGCGTCAGCGGCGCATAACCGCGCCGGTTGAGGAACAGCAGCGACTGCTCCTGCCGGCCAAGGGTTTCGCGCATCTTGCCGAGCAGCACCGGCGACAGGAAGCCGCCGCGCGCCGGTGGCGAGCGCCGCATGTCGACCGTCGCCAGCTGTGGCAGCGCCGCCTCGGCGAAACGGGCTGAAAGCACCGAACGCGCATACTTGCCCTGCTCGGCGTTGACCCGGCTCTCAACCGACGGCGTGGCTGACGCCAGCACGACAGGAAAGCCGCCGATATGGCCCCGCACCACCGCCATGTCGCGGGCATTGTAGAAGACGCGGTCCTCCTGCTTGTAAGCAGGGTCATGTTCTTCGTCGACGACGATCAGCCCGAGATTGTTGAACGGCAGGAACAGGGCCGAGCGGGCGCCAGCCACCACCCGCACGCCACCCTCGGCGACCTGGCGCCAGACGCGCTCGCGCATCCGCGGCGGCAGGTCCGAATGCCACTCGGCGGGCTTGGTGCCAAATCGGTTCTGGAAGCGCTCGAGGAAGGCCTGCGTCAGCGCGATTTCAGGCAGCAGGATCAGCACCTGCTTGCCTTTGTCGAGCGCCGCCGCCACCGCTTCGAAATAGACTTCCGTCTTGCCCGAGCCGGTGACGCCGTCGATCAGCGTGACCGCGAATTTGTCGGCCTCGACCTGGGCGCGCAAGCTTGCCGCGGTTGCCTCCTGGTCATTGGTGAGCTCTGCGCTGGTGTAGGACGTATCGGGCGGCGCCACCACCGGGCGCGGCGGGATCATCACCGTCTCGAATACGCCTTGCGCCCTCAACCCGTCGATGACGGTGGAGGAAACGCCGGCAGCATGCGCCAGGCCCGAGCGCGTCCAGGCTATGCCGTCATTGGCCATTTCGAGCACACGGGCGCGCGCCGCAGTCATTCGGTCGGGCTCGCCGTCGCTGCGCTTGAGCCCTTCCGTCCAGGGCTCCGGATCGAAGGCCTCGGGCGCGCGCAGGATCATTCGCGCCACCATGCCGGGCGGCGACAGGGTGTAGTGGGCGATCCAGTCGACCAGCCGGCGCATCTCGTCATTGACGGGGGGACAATCGAAGACATGCGCAATCGGCCTGAGCTTCTTCGGATCGACCGCTTCGACCGGTCCGTCCCAGACGATGCCTGCCACCTCGCGCGGGCCGAGCGGCACGCGCACGATCGAGCCGGGCACCACCTGCATGCCGTCGGGAACGGCATAGGAGTAGGCGCGCTCGGCCGGCATCGGCACCAGCACGGGGGCGGCCCTGGTTGTTGGCGAATCGGCGGTCATGACGCGTGACCTTGCCCCGAACTTGGTTTAGAGCAAAGGCCGACATGTGCGGTGTGCCTGAGGCACCCTTCCATCACCAAGGAGACAGTTATGAAGTTTTTCGTCGACACCGCCGACGTGAAGGACATCCGCGAGCTCAACGAGCTCGGCCTTCTCGACGGCGTCACCACCAATCCGTCGCTGATCCTCAAGTCCGGCCGCAACATCGCCGAAGTGACCAAGGAAATCTGCGACATCGTCGAAGGCCCGGTCTCGGCCGAAGTCGCTGCCACCGAATATGCCGAGATGATGAAGGAAGCGGCGGTGCTGTCGAAGATCGCCGACAACATCTGCATCAAGGTGCCGCTGACGCTGGACGGGCTCAAGGCCTGCCGCGCGCTGACCTCGGAGGGCCGCATGGTCAACGTCACGCTGTGCTTCTCCGCCAACCAGGCCCTGCTCGCCGCCAAGGCCGGTGCCACCTTCATTTCGCCCTTCATCGGCCGTCTCGACGACATGGCCGTCGACGGCATGGAGCTGATCGCCGAGATCCGCCACATCTATGACAATTACGGCTTCGACACCGAGATCCTGGCCGCTTCGATCCGCTCGACGGAGCACGTCAAACGCGCCGCCCTGATCGGCGCCGACGTCGCCACCATCCCGCCGGCAACGCTGAAGGCACTGGTCAAGCACCCGCTGACCGACAAGGGCCTCGAAATGTTCCTGGCCGACTGGGCCAAGACCGGCCAGAAGATCGGCTGATCTTCCAGCCAGAACGACGAAAGCCGGCGCCATCAGCGCCGGCTTCTTTGTGTCTGCTGCTCAGAGAAGCGGCGGCAGCCTGCGCTTGACCGGCTGCGCCTTGACGATCGAGCTGCTGGTTTCCGCCTTGTCGGCGATGCGGTCAAGGATCGTGTCGAGCTCGTCGATGGAGCGGATGTGCAGCCGCCCGACAAAGCAGTCGTCGCCAGTCACCTTGTCGCATTCGGAGAATTGCGGGATCTGCTGGATCAGGTCCTGCACCACGTGCAGCTTGCCCGGCAGCGGCCGGATGCGGACGATGGCCTGCAGCGTGTAGCCAAGCGCCGCCGGGTCGACATCGACAGTGAAGCCGCGGATGACGCCACGCTCCTCCAGCCGCTTCAGCCGTTCCGATGCGCTCGGAGACGACAGCCCGACCCTCTGGGCAAGTTCCTTCAGGGAAATCCTGGCGTCCTCGACCAGGGTTTCGACCATGCGCCGGTCGATGTCATCAAGCATTTTTCACCTCAAAGGCAAAATCATTCATCAACCTTACATTATCAGGGAGAACCGAGAAAGCGTCTCTTCAATGCCATGTTTTTCCGCCCTGCTACCGCGCAGAATGTGCCCAGCCTAACAAGGGAGCAGGGACATGTCGGACAAGATGCGCGGAACCGTCGAAATGACCGCCGCCATGGTGATTTCGGGAACGATCGGGCTGTTCGTCGTCCTGTCCGGCCAGCCGGTGATGGATGTGGTGTTCTGGCGCTGCGCCTTCGGCGCCATCACCCTGCTGATCGTCTGCGCCGCACTCGGCCTGTTCCGGCCCGAGGTGATGACGCGCCGCCAGATTGCCTGGGCCGCGGCCGGCGGTGTCGCTATAGTCTCCAACTGGATCCTGCTGTTCGCGGCCTTCCCGCGCGCCTCGATCTCGATCGCGACCGCCATCTACAACACCCAGCCCTTCATGCTGGTGGCGCTCGGGGCAACGTTGTTCGGCGAGCGGCTGACGCTGACCAAGCTGAGCTGGCTCGGCATCGCCTTTGGCGGCATGCTTTTGATCGTCCAGTCCAAGCCGGACGCCGGCGCCGTCGGCACCGACTATCTCTCCGGCATCCTGTTGGCGCTGGGTGCTGCCTTCTTCTACGCCATCGCCGCGATCATCACCAAGAAGCTCAAGGGTGTGCCGCCGCATCTGATCGCGCTGATCCAGGTGACCGTCGGCATCCTCATGCTCGCGCCCTTCGCCAACTTCGCCGCGCTTCCGGTCGACGCGAAGACCTGGACGCTGCTTGTCGCGGTCGGCGTCGTCCATACCGGCGTGATGTACATCCTGCTCTACGGCGCGATCCAGAAGCTGCCGACGAACCTCGTGGGGGCGCTGTCCTTCATCTATCCAGTCGTTGCGATCCTGGCCGACTTCCTGGCTTTTGGCCATCGTCTGCAGCCGCTGCAGCTGCTCGGCGCCGCAGCGATCCTGATCGCCGCCGCCGGGATGACGCTCGGCTGGACGTTGGTGAAGCGGCGCGTTGCGCGTGCCTGAGCCGGCATCAATCGTCGTCGGGCATCTGCCCTGTCGCGCGCATGCCTTCGATCGTCGTCGCACCTTCATTGCGCACCACCGTCAGCGCCCGCGACCCGGTGCGGTCTCGGATCAGGTCGGCAAGCTCGCGCGAATGTGTCACCACCCACACCTGCGTGCGCTCGGCGGCCCGCGCGACCATGTCGGCGAGTGCCGGCATCATGCGCGGATGCAGGCTCGACTCGGGCTCGTTGAGCGCAATGAGTTTCGGTAGCCTGTAGGACAAAAGCGCACCCGCCAGCGCCAGGAAGCGGGTCTGGCCGTCCGACAGTTCCTGCGGCCTGAACACACGCTGCGGGAATTCGGGCAACACCAGCCCGAATGTCGCGGTTTCTCCCGGCACGGGCACGTCGAGTTGTGCACCGCCAAGCGCATCGGCGATACAGCGGTCGAGATCGACGGTGTCCTCGCGGATATGCCTCAGCGTTGCAAAGACGGCCGCCAGATTGGCGCCGTCCTCGTCGAGCATGGGCGACGTCGTTGCAAGTGCTGCCCGCCGCACCGGCGAATCTGCGTCCGTTCGGAAGCCGTGATAGAATCGCCAGCCGGCAACGGCGGCGCGCATGTCGCCAACCTCGGGATAGCGGCCAGCGCCGCCGAGCAGAGCCAGCGCGGTTTCTGAGTTCAGGACACGTTCGGGGTGCTCGAACCGGCGACCGTCTCCGTCGCGGGCAAAAATGGCCTGCCCCTTGCGCGACATCATCTCGACCGGTCGACGTCCTGCCTCGATGGTCAGGCTCTCTTCCTTGACGTGCGGTTCAAAGGCGAAACCCGCCGACAGCGGCGGCGGCAGACCGATCTCTACCTTGTAGGCATAGCACACGGCCGTCTCGTCATCGACGAATTGAGCGTCGATGATCACGCGGGCCGGCTGCCCGATGCGGCGAGTGCCCGACCACAGGGCTGAGTTCATGCCGCCCTCGCCGGCGATCTCGCGCGCCAGCGTTCCCTCGGCGGACGCCTTGATGAGCTGCAGCGCCCGATAGAGATTGGACTTGCCGACACCGTTCTCGCCGACGAAAATCGAGACTTGGCCGATGTCGAGCCGGATCGATCGCAGCGATCGATAGCCTGCGGCCGAAAAGGATATCAGCCGCATCGACCCATCCCTTTGAAGAGGGCGTCAGCCCTTGGACATGTCCTGGGCGATGGCCAGCCTGAGCAGTTCGGCCAGTTCGCGCGCCGCACGGTTTTCGGCATCACGCTGCGCCCGCAGCGTGGCGAACTCCTGGCGCGGCCGGTCGAACGACGCCGAGACGTTGCGCTTGCCCGAAGCGATACGCTTGCCGGTCTTGATATCGGTGATGATATAGGTGCCGGTCAGGGTCATCGTGCCGGTGGTGGGCTCGTCGTCCTTGGTGGTCACGGCGGCGAGCAGCGCCGATTCGCTCAACGCTGTCACCGCCAGATCCATCGTGTATGGCGCCGCTGCTTGCTGGCCGGCACCGCCATTGAACATGAAGATCAGATGGTTGCGGACTTCCTGGCCGTAGCGGGTGTTGACCGGCTTGATGTTGATCGAGGCCAGTTGTGTCGCCGTGCCGGCCTCGACACCCGCCTGTGCCGGACCGTCCGAATAAAGCGGGCGCACGGTGCAGGCAGATGCCAGTGCAAGCGTGGCAACCAAAGCCAGACGCGCAGCAACACGCAACGAACGGGCAGAATTCCGCGCCTCAGGCAACGACATTGACGATCCTCTGCGGCACAACAATCACCTTGCGCGGCGACTTCCCATCCAGCGCCTTCTGCACTGCTTCCAGTGCCAGCGCCGCTTTTTCGACGGTCAATTGATCTGCGTCGCGGGCGATTGTCAAATCAGCTCTTTTCTTGCCGTTGATCTGGACCGGATAAGTGATTTCGTTGTCGACGACGAGTGCTGCATCGAACTTTGGCCACGGACGATCGGCAACCAGGCCATCGCCCTGCAGCGCTGCCCAGCACTCTTCGGCCAGATGCGGCATCATCGGCGCGATCATCACGATCAGGATGTCGACAGCCTCGCGCAGCGCCGAGACCATCTCGGCCGAAGCCTTGCCGGCGGCAGCGTCGGCAAGCGGCCCCTGCAGCGTGTTGGTCAGCTCGTAGATGCGCGCAACGGCCTTGTTGAAGGCGAGCTTGCCGATGTCCTCGCCGACCGACTTCAGCGCCTTGTGCGCCGCCTTCGAGACGGCCGCCGCATCGCCTTCGCCGGCTGCCCTGGCTTCCGCTTGGGCCAGCACCTCCGCCGATTCGGACACCAGGCGCCAGACGCGTTGCACGAAACGATGCGCGCCCTCGACGCCGGCCTCGGTCCACACCACGTCACGTTCGGGCGGCGAATCGCTGAGCACGAACCAGCGCGCAGTGTCGGCGCCATAGCTCGCGATGATGTCGTCGGGGTCGACAACGTTCTTCTTCGACTTCGACATCTTCTCGATCGAGCCAATCTCCACCGGCTCGCCGGTCGCAATCAGCGTCGCCCGCCGCTTGCCGTCGGTCTCCTCGATCTTGACGTCGCTCGGCGAAACCCACTCGCCGTTCGGGCCGCTGCCGAGACGGTAGGTCTCATGCACGACCATGCCTTGCGTGAACAGGCCCTTGAACGGTTCGGACAGGTCGAGGTGGCCGGCCTTGCTCATCGCGCGGGTGAAGAAGCGCGAATAGAGCAAGTGCAGGATCGCATGCTCGATGCCGCCGATATACTGATCGACCGGCAGCCACTCATTGGCGGCCTTCGGATCGGTCGGTTCGTTTTCCCAAGGTGCGGTGAAGCGCGCGAAATACCATGACGAATCGACAAACGTGTCCATCGTGTCGGTCTCGCGGCGTGCCGCCTTGCCGCATTGCGGGCAGTTGACGTGGCGCCAGGTCGGGTGACGGTCGAGCGGATTGCCCGGACGGTCGAACTCGACGTCGTCGGGCAGCCTGACAGGCAGATCGGCCTTCGGCACCGGCACGACACCGCAATCCTCGCAGTGGATCATCGGGATCGGGCAGCCCCAGTAGCGCTGGCGCGAAATGCCCCAGTCGCGCAGGCGGAACTGCACCTTGCGCTCGCCCATCGGGCGATTGCCGATCGAGATCTGCTCGAGACGGGTGGCAACGTCGTTGAACGCCGCCTCCGGCTTCATGCCGTCGAGGAAGCGCGAATTGATCATCACGCCATCGTCGGTATAGGCCTCCTCGGTGATCTGGAAGGTCGCGGCATCGCCGCCCTCCGGCATCACGACAGGAACCACCGGCAGGCCATACTTGTTGGCGAAATCGAGGTCGCGCTGGTCGCCCGAAGGGCAGCCGAAGATGGCGCCCGTACCGTAGTCCATCAGCACGAAATTGGCGACATAGACCGGCAGCGTCCAGCTCGGGTCGAACGGATGGACGACGCGGATGCCGGTGTCCATGCCCTTCTTCTCGGCCGTTTCAAGCGCTGCAACCGACGTACCCATGCGGCGGACGTCGTCCATGAAGGCGGCGAGCTCAGGCTTGCTCTCGGCGGCCTTCCTGGCCAGCGGATGGTCGGCCGAGATCGCCATGAAGGAGGCGCCGAAGATCGTGTCCGGACGCGTCGTGTAGACTTCCAGCTCGTTCTCACCCGCAGGTGCGGTACCGGCGGCCAGCGGCCAGCGGATCAGCAGGCCCTCCGAACGGCCGATCCAGTTGCGCTGCATCAGCTTGACCTTCTCGGGCCACTCGTCGAGGCCGTCGAGCGCGTCCGACAGGTCCTGTGCAAAATCGGTGATCTTGAAGAACCACTGCGTCAGTTCACGCTGTTCGACCAGTGCGCCGGAACGCCAGCCGCGTCCGTCGATGACCTGCTCGTTGGCGAGCACGGTCATGTCCTCGGGATCCCAGTTGACCTTGGACGACTTGCGGGTGACCAGTCCCTTCTCGACGAAGTCGATGAACAGCATCTGCTGGCGGTGGTAATAGTCGACGTCGCAGGTGGCGAACTCACGGCTCCAGTCGAGCGACAGGCCCATCGACTTCAGCTGCGTGCGCATCGTCGCGATGTTCTGGTAGGTCCAGTCCTTGGGATGGACCTTGTTCTTCATCGCAGCGTTTTCCGCTGGCATGCCGAAGGCATCCCAGCCCATCGGATGGAGCACGTTGTAGCCCATGGCGCGGCGGAAGCGCGCGACGACGTCGCCCATCGCGTAGTTGCGGACGTGGCCGACATGGATGCGCCCCGACGGATAGGGGAACATTTCCAGCACGTAGTATTTCGGCCGGGGATCGTCGTTGTCGGTCTCGAAGAGCTTTGCCTCGCCCCAGGCCTTCTGCCATTTGGGTTCGGACGCGCGCGGATTGTATCGTTCGGTTGCCATCGGATGTTTTTCACTTAAAAGCGTGCATGGACCGGGGCGAAAACCCGCGGTTCAGGAAATCGTTGCCGGGTGTTCATCATGGATTCCCGGACCCGTCAACTCCGGCAGGCTGGAGGCGGGCAAAAAGCAGCAGGGCCAGCGGCATGGAAAAGTCGGTCGAACAGCTCACTCTGGTGAAGCATAAGATAGGTGCGGCCGAGCGCGAGGCCAACAGGCCAGAGGGCTCGACAGTGCTGGTGGCGGTCTCCAAGACCTTCGATGCCGAGCACATCCGCCCCGTCATCGAGGCCGGACAGCGCGTCTTCGGCGAAAACCGCGTCCAGGAAGCGCAAGGCAAGTGGCCGCAGCTGAAGGCGGAGATTTCCGACATCGAGCTTCATCTGATCGGCCCGCTGCAATCCAACAAGGCCAAGGAGGCGGTCGCCCTGTTCGACGTCATCGAGACTGTCGACCGCGAGAAGATTGCCGCCGAGCTCGCCCGGGAAATCGAGAAGCAGGGCCGGTCGCCGAACCTCTACGTCCAGGTCAACACCGGCTCCGAACCGCAAAAGGCCGGCATCGAGCCACGCGAAGCGGTCGCCTTCGTCAAGCGCTGCCGCGAGGTCCACAACCTCGCCATCGAAGGCCTGATGTGCATCCCGCCGGCTGACGAAAACCCCGGCCCGCATTTTGCCCTGCTGGAAAAACTGGCGCGCGAAGCCGATGTCGCGAAGCTTTCGATGGGCATGTCGGGCGACTACGAACTTGCGATTGCATTCGGCGCCACCAGCGTGCGGGTCGGCTCGGCGATCTTCGGCACCCGCTGAGATGCCAGCAGCCACGAACACAAAAGGCCGGGATCTGCTGCATCCCGGCCTTTTCGTTTCTACCTAGCCCGGAAGTTACTCCGCGGCGACGATCTTGCCGCCTTCCCACTTGAACAGCGAGAAGCTCGGCGAAGTCAGGTCGCCGGTTTCGCCATAAGTCAGGTTGCCGATGGCGGTGGAGATCGGCTCGCCCGACTTGAGCGCGGCGGCAACAGCTGCGGCGTCGTCGGCCTTGCCGGCCTTTTCGATGCCGGCCTTCAGCACCTCGACGGCAGCATAGGCGTTGAGGGTGAACGCCTCGGCGGGAATGCCCTTGTCGGTCAGAACCTTGACCGCCTCGGCCGAGGCCGGGTTTTTCAGTGCGTCGGTCGCATTGGTGAACAGCGTGCCGGCAGCGGCTTCGTTGCCGATCGCCCAGAACTCGGTGTTCGACAGGCCTTCGCCGCCGATGATGACGGCGTTGACGCCACCGTCCTTCAGCTGGCGCGCCAGAAGGCCACCTTCGGGGTGATAGCCGCCGAAGTAGATGACTTCGGCATTGTCGGCCTTGAGACGGGTGATCAGTGCCGAAAGGTCCTTTTCGCCCGGGTTGAGCGAGTTCTGCTGCACTTCGGTCAGACCGCCGGCATTGATCGCCTTCTTGAAGGCTTCGGCCAGGCCCTTGCCGTAGGTGCCCTTGTCGTCGATCACGGCGACGCGCTTGTCCTTCATGTTCTTGAGCACGTAGGCAGCGGCAACTTCGGCCTGCTGGTCGTCACGGCCGCAGGTGCGCAGCACGTTGGTCAGGCCGCGTGCGGTCAGGTCCGGCGCGGTTGCCGTCGGCGTCACCATCAGGATGCCGTTTTCGGCAAAGACGTCCGAAGCCGGGATCGCAACGCCCGAAGTCACCGGGCCAACGACATATTTCACGCCTTCGCCAACCAGCAGGTTGGCAGCCGAGACGCCCTGCTTTGGATCGCCGGCATCGTCGGCGAGCTTCAGCACGATCTTCTCGCCGAGGATGCCACCCTTTTCATTGATGACATCGACGGCGGCCTGGGCGCCGTTCTTGACCTGGTCGCCATAGGCGGCGACCGGACCGGTCAGCGGGGCGACGAGGCCGATGGTGATGTCGGCATGCGCGGCGGAGCCGAAGGCCATCAGCGCGGCGAGCGAGACGCCCGCAAGGATCTTCATGTTCATCGTAGTTCTCCCTTATACCCGCCGATCTCAAGGATTCGACGGGAACTCTGGAGGGCGGGATAGCGGCCCGGGGAGCGTCCTGCAATCGGCCCAGCGCCGCAAAAGCCGCAATTGATTTGTGCCAGAACCTTGCGCAGGCGACCGTCATCGCGTGAAAAATCGCTGTCGATCAATGAGATAGGCGAACCGACGGGAAGGCTCAGTGCAGCAGCACGAACTCGCCGTCGACCTTGCGCCATTCGTTGGGCGCGATCAGCTTGCGGTGGGTGTAGTGCACCGAGTGCAGCGGGCCTTCGAGCTTTGTCCGCCAGAACTCGATGAAGCCGAACAGGACGGGAAATTTCGGCGCCAGGTCGTAGTCCTGCCAGATGAATGTCTGCAGCACATGTGGGTGGTCGGGCAGGTGATAGAGGATTTCGGCCGTGGTCAGGCCGTAGCCCTTGAGCATCAGTTCCAGTTCAGAAGCGTCGCGCATGCTGGCCTTCCGTATCGAACAGCTCCTCCACGGCCAAAGTCTGCGCCGCGATGGTTAACCGTCTGCTAAAACAACGGAATGCGCATATGATAGTTCCAAGAAATCAGCACTTTAGCACTCGACCTCAGCCATTGCTGATAGCTATATAGCGGCGGCGATTTGCCGCTACGGAAAGACCACAGCCAAATCCAAGGTCTAATATTGTGAGGCGGCGCGAATTGCTAATAATGCGCGCCAACGCGGCTCCAACGCCGCCGTCCGCCGGCCGCAAGGAGCCGTCGGATCGTTTCCGGGAGGAAGGGAGAGAAATGTCCGAAGTCCGTGTCCACCGCGTTCAGCCGGCGTGGAAGAAGAATGCGCTGATCGACAACGATACCTACCTGAAATGGTATGGCGAGAGCGTCAAGAACCCCGACAAGTTCTGGGGCAAGCACGGCAAGCGCATCGACTGGTTCAAGCCCTACACCAAGGTCAAGAACACCTCCTTCGACGGCAAGGTGTCGATCAAGTGGTTCGAGGACGGCCTGACCAACGTCTCCTACAATTGCATCGACCGCCACCTGAAGAAGCGCGGCAACCAGACCGCCATCATCTGGGAAGGCGACAACCCTTACGACGACAAGAAGATCACCTACAACGAGCTCTACGAGCATGTCTGCCGCCTCGCCAACGTGATGAAGAAGCACGGCGTCAAGAAGGGCGACCGCGTCACCATCTACATGCCGATGATCCCCGAGGCTGCCTATGCGATGCTGGCCTGCACCCGCATCGGCGCCATCCATTCGATCGTCTTCGGCGGCTTCTCGCCCGATGCGCTGGCCGGACGCATCGTCGACTGCGAATCGACCTTCGTCATCACCGCTGATGAGGGCCTGCGTGGCGGCAAGGCGATCCCGCTCAAGGAAAACACCGACAAGGCAATCGACATTGCCGCCAAGCACCATGTCATGGTCAAGGACGTGCTGGTGGTGCGCCGCACCGGCGGCAAGGTCGGCTGGGCGCCCGGCCGCGACCACTGGTACCACGACGAGGTCCGCTCGGTGAAAGCCGAATGCAAGCCCGAGAAGATGAAGGCCGAGGATCCGTTGTTCATCCTCTACACCTCGGGTTCGACCGGCAAGCCCAAGGGCGTGCTGCACACCACCGGCGGCTATCTCGTCTACGCCTCGATGACCCACCAATATGTCTTCGACTACCATGACGGCGATATCTACTGGTGCACGGCCGATGTCGGCTGGGTCACCGGCCACAGCTACATCGTCTATGGCCCGCTCGCCAACGGCGCCACCACGCTGATGTTCGAGGGTGTGCCCAATTACCCCAGCGCCTCACGCTTCTGGGACGTCGTCGACAAGCACAAGGTCAACATCTTCTACACCGCCCCCACCGCCATCCGCGCTTTGATGGGCGCCGGCGACGAGCATGTGAAGAAGGCTTCGCGCAAGAGCCTGCGCGTTCTGGGTTCGGTCGGCGAGCCGATCAATCCGGAAGCCTGGGAGTGGTATTACAACGTCGTCGGCGACAAGAAGGTGCCGATCGTCGACACCTGGTGGCAGACCGAGACCGGCGGCATCCTGATCACGCCGCTGCCTGGTGCAACCGACCTCAAGCCGGGCTCGGCGACGCGGCCGTTCTTCGGCGTCAAGCCGGAGCTCGTCGACAACGAAGGCAATGTGCTCGAGGGTGCCGCCGACGGCAATCTCTGCATCACCGATTCCTGGCCGGGTCAGATGCGCACCGTCTATGGCGACCACGAACGCTTCATCCAGACCTATTTCGCCACCTACAAGGGCAAGTATTTCACCGGTGACGGCTGCCGCCGTGACGCCGACGGCTACTACTGGATCACCGGCCGAGTCGACGACGTCATCAACGTCTCGGGTCACCGCATGGGCACCGCAGAGGTCGAGTCGGCACTGGTCAGCCACGACAAGGTTTCGGAAGCCGCCGTCGTCGGTTACCCGCACGACATCAAGGGCCAGGGCATCTACAGCTATGTCACGCTGATGTCGGGCATCGAGGCGACCGAGGACCTGCGCAAGGAGCTCGTCGCCCATGTCCGCAAGGAGATCGGCGCCATCGCTTCGCCCGACAAGATCCAGTTTGCGCCGGGCCTGCCCAAGACCCGCTCGGGCAAGATCATGCGCCGCATCCTGCGCAAGATCGCCGAGGACGATTTCGGCGCGCTCGGCGACACCTCGACGCTGGCCGATCCGGCCGTCGTCGACGACCTCGTCGCCAACCGCCAGAACAAGCGGGCCTGATGAACCTCCAACCCCCGCATCACCGATGCGGGGGTTTTGCTTCGGCGATGCACGGACCGCTGGTCCAATGACTGCTCGCAGTCACCTATTGACAACTCCTCGCATCAGAAAAAGAATTTTCCTATACGAAAATTCCTGAGAGGAGCTGCCAGATGGCACGAGAAGTTGAGTGGGCGCGCATGACCGCGCCGGACCTGCGCGAGATCGCCGCGCGCGGCAACGCCATGGCGATCCTGCCGGTCGGCTCACTGGAGCAGCATGGCCCGCATCTGCCTGTCATTACCGACACGGCCAGCGCCGAGGCCGCCGCCCGGCGCGGCGCGCGCCTGGTCGCCGATGAGGTGCCTCTCGCCGTGCTGCCCGGCCTCTGGCTTGGCATGAGCGAACACCATCTACCGTTCGGCGGCACGATCAGCCTCGACTACACCGCCTATTTCCATGTGCTGAAATCGATCGTCCGGTCGCTGAAGGCTATCGGCTTTACCCGGTTGCTGATCGTCAACGGCCATGGCGGCAACATCGACCCGCTGGCGATGTCGACACGCGAGCTTGCCGTCGAGTTCGCTATGCCGATCGTCTACACCACGCCCTGGATGCTGGCGCCGGCGGAGACGGCAGCATTGTTCGAGACCGACAACGGTCCCAAGCATGCCTGCGAAGGCGAGGCGTCAGTGATGCTGGCGATCTCGCCCGACACGGTGAAACCGGACAAATTCGAGTTGGCCTTCACCAACGAGGCCGGCAAGAACGAGGCGCCGCATGGTGCCCATCGCTTCTACTCGTTCTCCGAGCGCGCGCCCAATACCGGCACATGGGGCGTTCCGGCCAAGGGCACGGCCGAGAAGGGCGAGCGCTTCCTTGATCTGCAGGCGCGCGAACTCGCCAAGCTGATCGTCGACCCGGTGCTGTGGACCAAGCCTGACGCTGTCTGGCGGCCGGGTCGCGGGCTCGACACGCGCGCCGGACGCGCCGACTGAGCAGGCAAAGCGCCCGCGCCCGGCAGGCATGAAGGACAGGCCTTGACTTAGAGTGCGCTCGAACACCTAGCATCGCGAGCGTCGTAACGAGACAAGGTTGATGATGAAGATCGGTGAGCTTGCCAGGCGCAGCGGTTTGACCGCTTACACGATCCGCTACTACGAGCAGATCGGGCTGTTGCCCGTGGCCGACAAGGACGCCTCGGGGCAACGCGACTATGACGCCTCGATCCTCACCTGGATCGAGTTCCTCGGCCGGCTCAAGTCCACCGGCATGCCGATCCGCGAGATGCTGCGTTATGCCCGGCTTCGCCAGCAGGGTGAGGCTAGCGAAGCCGAGCGTCGCCTCCTGCTGGAAAGGCACCGCGACAAGGTCCTGGCCAATGTCGCCGATCTTCAGGCCAACCTCCTCGTTCTCGACGCCAAGATATCGGGCTACGCCGATGCAGAACAAAGGATCGAGACCAATGGACAACAACAACGAAAGCCGCTTCGAGCGCGGCACGCGCGCACTCTCTGACATCGACGGCGAAAGCGGCCGGAAGGTCGTCGATTCTCTCGCCGACATTGCCCCCGATTTCGCCCGCTACATCATCGAGTTTCCGTTCGGCGACATCTATTCACGCCCCGGCCTCGACTTGAGGTCGCGCGAGATCGCAACGATCGCCGCCCTGACCGCGCTCGGCAATGCTGCGCCGCAGCTCAAGGTGCATATCCAGGCGGGACTGAATGTCGGTTTGAGCCGCGACGAGATCGTCGAGACCATCATGCAGATGGCGGTCTATGCCGGCTTTCCGGCGGCCCTCAACGGCCTGTTCGCCGCACGCGAGGTGTTCCAGGAAAAGCACAGTCTCGCAGCATGATGTCGTACCAATGGTCTAGTGCCATGGTCGCACTTGCCAAATCGATGGAAAGACCCCACCTTCTTCGAGTGTTCAACGAACTGAAAGGAGGTGATCCGATGTCGAGTGATTTCGTTTTCCAGAACGTGGCCTCAGCGGATTGCCCTTTCGGGAAGCAGTCTTCCCGTTAAGGCGCGAGATGCGCGGCTGGTAACAGCCTGAGCCGCGCCATGGACGGAAACACGGAAAGGCCGCCTCTTCGCAAGAAGGGCGGCCTTTTTCCTTTCGGCGCATACCGTCCTGCTATTTGGTCAGCACCAGCCGCTCGATGTTCTGAGCGATTGTCTGAAAAGCGGTATCGAGTTCCTTGCCGTTCGAGGTCTCGAAATAACGCTTCACCACACCGTCTGGCGAAGCACAGTCTTTCATGGTCTTCTTCGCAGCCGCGGTGTCGAGCTTGAAGCCGATGGTGAAAATCTCGATGCCCTTCTTGCGCATCTCTTCGCATAGCGTCTTGGCTGCGGTGCGGGTGGCGGTCTTGCCACTCGCATTGTAGGCATCCTGCCATTTGGAGGCATCCGCGTACGACAGGTTGAATTCGCCGTCGGTCATCAGGATGGCGAACTTTGCGACCTTCTCGGGATCGGCCTTCTCCGGCCGCTCCGACTTCTGAAAGACACCGGCCCAGTTCTCGGACAAGGTGTACCAGGCCCACTGAATGCCGATATGCCCGGCGGTGCCGCCATTGGCAACGAAAGCCTCGATCTCGGTCTTGAGCTTCTTGCCGTCATCGGTGAGCGGCACCACCTTCGCGCCAGGGCAGGCGGGGGTGTCGTAGTTTTCGGAATAGGCGTCGATCAGAAAATCGCGATTGACCATCGCCAAGTCAGGCCCCGCATCGGTGTACTGGTAAAGCCCCTTGCGCTCGGTGGCGCAGTTGTCGGGACGCGTCGAGCTCGAAACCGCCTTCGCGTCGGTATTGGCAGGCGCTTGTTTGCGGTCCGCCTTACTACGCTCCACGAAGACAGAGCTTGACGCCAGATCGCCTGTGTTGACGGAGTTTGCGTAGGGGACCAGCGACATGCGCACGCGCGGGTCGCCTGACGGCGTCTTCTCCCCCTTCAGGAAGCTGTCGACCGCATTCTTTGCCGCCGTCTTCAGATCCTTGATCTTCTGACCGTCCATCGACTTGGTGACATCGAGCATCATCGCCACTTCGATGCGCTTGTCGGAATAGAGTGACGCCGTCGACGCCGCGACACGCTGACGGTTAGACGTGCCGAACAACGGGAAGAACACATTGACGTCGATGTAGGCCGACGCCTCCACCGTGCCGGCGAGCTTGTCGACTGTCACCTTGTTCAACACGACCTTTTCGCCCGGCGCCAGCAGACGGCCAGCATTGGCCTCGAGAAAGGCCCGGACTGTGGCGTCCGCATCCTCGAGCTTGATCTTGCCGGTCGTCAGATCGCGGGCGGTCGACGTCACCGCGGCATCAACCGCCTGCGACAGACCCGACTTCACGTTGAACAACTGCGCGGTGTTGATGCCGTAGCCGGCTGCCATGGCGAGAATGGAAATGGTGACGCCGCCAAGAATGGCAAAGTTGCCGCTGCTGTCTCCGGTGAAACGCCTTGCCGCCCGTGCCAGTGCCTGAAATTTCCGCATGTCCTGCCCCGCCGCCTGTGTGCCTCTGGCAAGGGCAAAGCAGGAAATCGGCCGCAGCCGCCCATTCAGCCGGGCACGGCGGCATCACCGCATCAAGTCATTGATTTTCATTGAGATCAGTGATCCACATGGTGAATGTGGGGTTAACCCGCTTGCAAACCGGCGGGCTTGTTTACCGCTCATTCACCATGGTGACGGCAGCACCGCTGGCGCCGCCTCACTTCGGCACACAGAGCCTGTGCCAGATCGGGTCACCTACACCAGCTGTCCCGCTTGCCGCCGCCATAAGCGCGCACCAGCCCGTCTTCGAGCATTGCCTTGGCGACCCCCTCACCGTCTCCGGTGCTGACGTCGGCAAGCACACGGCCGTAATATTTGGCGCCACCGATATTGCAGAGACTTATCGGACCCTCAGCGACAAGCCGGGCAAGGGCTGCTCGTGCCGCCAGTGCCGCGGTTCGTTCATCCACGCACCGGCTTTTCATCTCCGGTGCGTCGATGCCACGAATGCGGATGTTCACCCGCAGCGTCTGCCCGGGCCAGATCTCGGCCTCGGCCAGGAGCGTGTCGCCGTCGATCACCTCGACGACGCGCGCGCTGACCGGCCCGGCGAAATTGTCCCGCCGTTTGGCTTCTACGGGAGAGGCAAGGCCGACACAAACCAGCACCGAAATAACCTTGAGCGGATTCGAATCCATTCAAGGTATTTATTCCTATGTCGTCGATTGAGCAATACGCCCGAGCGCAGGCGTTGCGAAACTACAACCTCGGCTCGCCGCTGACAGGATCGACCTTGATCTCCACCTTGGCCTTGTCGGAGGTGTAGTAGGTCACGTCGTAATAGCCTTCGCTCTCCCAATCGATCTCGGAGATGTAGTGGAACTGGTCGCGCTGCTCGATCTTGGCGATGATCTCGGACAGCTTGAGCGAATTCTGCGGCGGCACCGCCGGTTCCTTGGTCTGCGCTTGCGCGGGCACGGCACCCAGCAGCACAACAAGTGCGAGTCCCGAAATCATCCTGGTCATGGCAGCTCCTTGCACGGTCCCTTGGAGAACGACCGGCTCGCGATTTCGGTTCCATCGCAGTCGTGCAAGGAAGACCCGACCCGACCGCGTCAGAAGTCGCTGGTCAGGCCCTTGATTTCCCAGTCGCCATAGCGCCCGGGCTCCTTGCCTCCACGGCCGCCGATCTCGCGCGGCAGCTTGGCTTCTTCGGCCTTGTAGGCCTCGCGGCGCGCTTCCGCTTCGGCGAGCGCACGCTTGGCCGCCGGCGAAAGCTGCCTTGGCGCAGGCGTTTCCAGATCGGTCTGCAGCTTGGCGTCGTCCATGGGATTCCTCGGAAATGATTGAAACGCACCCTCGTCTCTCCCATCATATAGCGAAGCGCACGGCCGTGATCGACCCTGGCGCGCGCGGAAAAGGACGGAGTGAACGATGAACATGATGCGGACGGCGATGCTTCTGGCGACCATGACGGCGCTGTTCATGGGCGTCGGCTATCTGATCGGCGGCTCCGGCGGCATGACCATCGCCTTCCTGATCGCTGCAGGCATGAACCTGTTCAGCTACTGGAATTCCGACAAGTTGGTCCTGCGCATGAACAATGCCATCGAGGTCGACGAGCGCAACGCACCTGAATATTACGCCATCGTGCGTGCCCTTGCCGCCAATGCCGGCCTGCCGATGCCCAGGGTCTATCTGATCGACAGCCCGCAGCCCAACGCCTTTGCCACCGGCCGGAATCCCGAAAATGCCGCCGTCGCCGCTTCCACCGGCCTGTTGCAGCGCCTCAGCCATGAGGAAGTCGCCGCCGTGATGGCGCACGAGCTCGCCCATATCGAAAACCGCGACACGCTGATCATGACCGTTACCGCGACCCTTGCCGGCGCGATCTCGATGCTCGGCAACTTCGCCTTCTTCTTCGGTGGCAACCGCGACAACAACAATCCGCTCGGCTTCGTCGGCGTTCTGGTGGCAATGATCGTGGCGCCGTTTGCCGCCATGCTGGTGCAAATGGCGATCAGCCGGACCCGCGAATATTCGGCCGACAGGCGCGGCGCCGAGATCTGCGGCAATCCGCTCTGGCTCGCCTCGGCCCTTGACAAGATCGCCCGCAACGTCGAACGCATCCACAACCCCGAAGCCGAGCGCAATCCTGCGATGGCTCCCCTCTTCATTATCAATCCTCTATCCGGCGAGCGCATGGACAATCTTTTCTCGACCCACCCCAATACAGAAAACCGCATCGCCGCCCTGCAGGCGATGGCGAACGAGGGTGTCGGTCGTCCAGCCCAGCGTACGGCACCCCAGCCGACGGCGCAGTCCTCGGCACCTTCCGGCCCGCAGGGTCCGTGGGGCGGTCGCCCTGCCGAGCAGGCGGCGCCCGAACAGCCACGTCCGTCCGGCCCCTGGGGCCGCAATCCGACCGGGCCGAAAGGCCCGAGGTCGTGAGCGGCGGTCAGCGCGACGACAAGCGAAACCGCGCACGCTCAGGCAATGCCAAGGGCAGTCGCCCGTCCACGGTTCCCGATGTCCCCGGCATCGCTGCGCGCATGGCGGCCGCCCGCCTGCTTGCCGCGACGATCGACGCCAGGACCCCACTCGACGGCCTGACCGATCACGAACACGGCCACCCGCAGTTCCGCGCGCTCGACATGCGTGACCGCGGGTTGGTCCGCGCCATCCTGGCCACCGCGCTTCGTCATCGAGTCACCATCGCCAAATTGCTGGCGCGCCGGCTGGAAAAGCCGTTGCCGGCCAACGCGACTGTTCTCACCCACATCCTTCATGTCGCGGCAGCCCAGATTCTGTTCCTCGACATTCCCGACAGCGCCGCCGTCGACCTCGCCGTCACCCACGCCAAGGCCGACCCGCGCACCGTGCGCTTCTCCGGCCTGGTCAATGGCGTGCTGCGCACCCTTGCCCGTGCCAAGGACGCCGAACTGCCCGAAATACTGGCAACGACAAGTGACGCGCCGGACTGGTTCGTCGAGCGCTTGACGGCGGCCTACGGCCCCGAACAGGCAAAGCTGATCCTCGCCGCGCATCGCATCGAGGCGCCGGTCGATTTCACCGCCAAGGCGGATCCGGCCATGTGGGCGGAGCAACTGGGCGGCACCGTGCTGCCCACCGGAACGATCCGTATCGAACGCCTCTCCGGCCCCGTCGCCGAACTCCCGGGCTTCGCCGAAGGCGCCTGGTGGGTCCAGGACGCCGCTGCCGCATTGCCGGCAAAGTTGTTCGGCGACGTCACCGGCCAGCGCGTCGCCGACCTCTGCGCTGCCCCCGGCGGCAAGACGGCACAGCTCGTGCTCACCGGCGCCAGGGTCACAGCGGTCGAAGCCTCGAAGAACCGCCTCGCCCGTCTTGCCGGCAATCTGGAGCGCCTTGGCCTCGACGCCGACAAGGTCAATGCCGACATTCTCACTTACGAGCCGGCCGAGCTGTTCGATGCCGTCCTGCTCGACGCGCCCTGCTCGTCCACCGGCACGGTGCGCCGCCATCCCGACGTGTTGTGGACCAAGTCGCCTGCCGACATCACCAAGCTCGCCGGCGTCCAGCGCGCTTTGCTCGACGGCGCCGTCAAGCTGGTGAGACCTGGCGGCAGAATTGTCTTTTCCAACTGCTCGCTTGATCCCGAGGAAGGCGAAGCGCTCGTTGCCGGCTTCCTCGCCGATCACAAGGCCAAGGTCGAACTTGACCCGATTCGGACAGGCGAGGTCGCAGGCATCGACGATTTCGTCACCGCCACCGGCTTTTTGCGCACCACGCCCGCTGGCCTCGACATCGGCAATCCCGCCATCTCCGGCCTGGATGGCTTCTTTGCAGCAAGGTTCCGACGCATCGCCTGATCAACACGGCGTTTACGAAAAATTCACCCTCGCGCCCGCCATTGAAACAACCTAATTTGTATACGACGTGGGGTTGCGTCAGGAGGGGTATTGTCGATCGCGGCGGACAACACGACGCGTCTTTGGGCTCTCGTTGCCAAGGAGTTCTGGCGTAAGACGCGCCGGCGCCTGCGCGCCGGGCCGGCCTACAGCTGGCGCTACTCCGGGCGCACGCCCGAACGCGTGCTTATCGCACCGCCGGATCTGCGCCTGGCCGATCCCCAGATCGCGCTCGAAATCTACTATGGCCGCTTTCCGCTGTCGGGCCATCTTGTCGAGACCGGCGGCCAGTCGCCCTTCCTGATCGACGTGCCCAATCGCGGCTGGCAGCGCAGCCTGCATGGCTTCCGCTGGCTGCGCCACATGCGCGCCGCCGGCACCGAGCTGGCCGCCGCCAACGCCCGCGCCCTGGTGTCAGACTGGATCGCGCTGCATGGCAGCCGGATTTCCGGCATCGCCTGGGAACCGGCAACCACCGCCAAGCGCGTCATCGCCTGGCTGCAGCACTCCTCGGTCGTGCTGCAGGGCGCCGAGTTCGCCTTCTACCGGTCTTTCCTGCGTTCGCTGGCAATGCAGATCCGTTATCTCCGGTCGATGTCACCCGAGATGCCCGACGGCAAGGACAGGCTCCGCGCCCGTGTTGCGCTCGCCTTCGCCGCATTGTCGCTGCCGGCGCCTGTCTCGGCGCTGCGCTCGGCCACGCGCAACCTCGCCGAGGAGCTCGACCGCCAGATCCTGCCCGACGGCGGGCACATCTCGCGCAATCCGATGGCGGTTCTCGAAATTCTCGCCGACCTTTTGCCGCTGCGCCACACCTACGCCAACCAGGCCGAGCAGCCGCCGCTGGCGCTGATCAATGCCGTCGAGCGCATGCTGCCGGCACTGCGCTTCTTCCGCCACCAGGACGGCAGCCTCGCCCGCTTCAACGGCATGGGCGCCACCATCCATGACCGCATCGTGGCGATCCTGCGCCATGACGACACCGCCGGCTCGCCGCCGCTGCACGCCACCCATTCCGGCTACGAGCGCCTCGCCATGGGCGGCACGACGGTGATTGCCGACACCGGCACGGCACCGCCGATCGACGTGTCAAACCAGGCCCATGCCGGTTGCCTTGCCTTCGAGATGTCGTCGGGCCGCCAGCACTACATCGTCAACGCCGGCATCGACACCTATGGCGCAGCCGATCTCAGGCCGCTGGCGCGGGCCACCGCGGCTCACTCCACCGTCACCATCAACGACACCTCGTCGGCCAGCTTCGCCCATTCGCAACGCGTCAGCGGCGTGCTCGGCAGCCCGCTTTTTGGCGGACCGAAATCGGTGCCGACCCAGCGCTTGGACAAACCCGGCATCCATGGCTTCGTCGCCCGCCATGACGGCTACGCCCAGCGCTTCGGCCTCCATCACGAGCGCGAGCTGAGCCTGTCGGCCGGCGGCAGCATCCTGTCGGGCTGCGACCGCATCCTTCGTGCAGGCAAGACGCCGATCAAGAATGATGGCCGCGATCTCGTCACCATCCGCTTCCACGTCCATCCCGACGTCCAGCTGTTCCGTGACCAGAAGGAGCGACTGGTGTTGACCGGGCCTGATATCGACACCTGGGTCTTCACCTCGCCTGATGTTGGGTCCGAGGTCGAGGAATCGATCTATTTCGCTGGTCTCGGCGGTCCCCGCCGCTCCCGCCAGATCGTGCTGTCGTTCAAGGCTTCGGAAATCTCCGAGGTGCATTGGCAGTTCGCGCGCACGCGCATCATCAGCCGCCTCGACGGCTAGAGCCGTCCAGGATTGCGGAGGCACCTTGAGCGCCTGATCGGCATCACCTCGGGAAATAGGCCGCATGCGCCGCTGCGCGCCTTGATTTCCGGGCCTCATGTGCTAGGCCGCCCGCAAGCAAAGTTTCCGCTCCCAACTTTGAAGGGCCCGCCACCCATGGCCGTCGTTTCCAAGAAGATCCCCGCACCCGACCTCGTGCCGATCCGGCGCGCTTTGCTGTCGGTCTCCGACAAGACCGGGCTGATCGAATTTGCCAAGTGCCTGACCAATGTCGGTGTCGAACTGGTCTCCACCGGCGGCACCGCCAAGAGTATTTCGGCCGAGGGCATCGCCGTCCGCGACGTTTCCGAACTCACCAAGTTCCCCGAGATCATGGACGGCCGCGTCAAGACGCTGCATCCGTCGGTGCATGGCGCATTGCTCGGCGTCCGCGACGACCCCGAGCACGTCGCTGCCATGGCCGAGCACGGCATCGAGCCGATCGACCTCGTGGTGGTCAATCTCTATCCCTTCGAGGAGGTCCGCGATTCCGGCGCTCACTACGCCTCGATCGTCGAGAACATCGACATTGGCGGCCCGGCCATGGTTCGCGCCTCGGCCAAGAACCACGCCTATGTCGCCATCGTCACCGACCCGGCCGACTACAAGGACGTGCTCGACAGCATCGTCGCCAACAATGGCTGCCTGACCTACGAGTTCCGCAAGAAGCTCGCCGCCAAGGCCTTTGCGCGCACCGCCGCCTATGACGCGGCGATCTCGGGCTGGTTTGCCGAGGCGCTCGAGATCGAGACGCCCGACTGGCGCGCTTTCGGCGGCAAGCTGCAGAGCGTCATGCGCTATGGCGAGAACCCGCATCAATCGGCCGGCTTCTACCTGACCGGCGACAAGCGTCCCGGAGTCGCCACCGCGACCCAGCTCCAGGGCAAGCAACTGTCCTACAACAACATCAACGATACCGACGCAGCCTTCGAGCTGGCCGGCGAGTTCGACCCTGTCCGCACGGCCGCCGTCGCCATCATCAAGCACGCCAATCCGTGCGGTGTCGCCGAGGGTGCAACGCTGACCGAGGCCTATGCCCGGGCGCTCGCCTGTGACCCCGTCTCGGCTTTCGGCGGCATCGTTGCGCTCAACCGCATTCTCGACGCCGAGGCGGCCGAGGAGATCGTCAAGATCTTCACCGAAGTCATCATTGCGCCGGAGGCTACGCCGGAGGCCCAGGCCATCGTCGCTGCCAAGAAGAACCTTCGCCTGCTGGTGACAGGCGGCCTGCCCGATCCGGATCGCGCCGGCCTTTCGGTCAAGTCGGTCGCCGGCGGCCTGCTTGTCCAATCGCGCGACAACGCCGTCGTCGATACGCTCGACCTCAATGTCGTGACCAGGCGCCAACCGACCCAACGCGAGATCGAAGACCTGAAATTCGCCTTCCGTGTCGCCAAGCACGTCAAGTCGAACGCCATCGTCTACGCAAAGGATCTTGCCACGGTGGGTATCGGCGCCGGCCAGATGAGCCGGGTCGATTCATCGCGCATCGCCGCCCGCAAGGCGCTGGATGCCGCGGAAGCCGCCGGCCTCGCCGAACCGCTGACCAAGGGGTCGGTGGTTGCCTCCGATGCCTTCTTCCCCTTCGCCGACGGTCTGCTGTCTGCCGTCGAGGCGGGCGCCACCGCTGTCATCCAGCCGGGCGGCTCGATGCGCGACGACGACGTCATCGCCGCGGCAGATGCCCATGGTATCGCCATGATCTTCACCGGCGTGAGACACTTCAGGCACTGAGGGGGAGATACCTTCTCCTGTTGCGGGAGAAGGTAGTGAGCGGAGCAAAGCCGGACGAGGGGTTCTGGACGGAGTGAGGTGTTGCCAGAAAAGCGGCGAGCGCCGAAACCTTGAGACGCACCGCCTCGTCCAGCACCGCTATCCGTCGTCTTCGGTGACAGCTTCTTCCACAGGGGGAAGATAATATCCGCTATTTCACCTCGTCAGCCGGATAGGGCGTGCGCAACAGCACTGCCAGCCCGACGACGAAGAATATGATGATCATCGCCATGCCAAGCCGTGGCGAGCCGCTCAGGGCGGTGACTGTCGCGACCACGAACGGCGCGACGAAGCTGGTCGCCCGGCCCGACAGCGCATACAGACCGAAATAGCGCCCTGCCTCATCGGCCGAGACACTGCGCGCCATATAGGAGCGCGACGACGCCTGCACCGGGCCGAAGGCAATGCCGACCAGCAGGCCGAAGGCAATGTAGGCCTTCTCGGCGGGCGTGCCGAACAGCCCGTTGGTATCGGCACCAGGCATCTGCCACAGGCCGAACAGCGTGTAGCCCGGTCCGGTGGAGACGATGCCGATGGTGGCGATCGTCAGCAGCACCAGCGAAAACACCACCACGACCTTGGAACCGAAGCTGGTGTCGAGACGGCTGGCAACCAGGCAGCCAAAGATGGCGACGACATTGAGAATGATGCCGTAGATTCCGATTTCAGTGATTGTCCAACCGAACATCGCAGCCGCGAACGCGCCACCAAGACCGAGCAAGGCGTTGACGCCGTCCTGGTAAATCATGCGGGCGACGAGGAAACGGAAGATGCCGGTGCGCTGGCGCACCTCGCCGATCGTCGACTTGAGCTCGGAAAGCCCCAGCCGCACGGCCGGCCGGATGGCGATGCCCTTGCCGCTGTCGGGCGTAAAGAAAAACATCGGCAGGATGAAGACGAGGTACCACAATGCTGAAATCGGGCCTGTGGCGCGAGCATCCTCGCCTGCCACCGGGTCCAGCCCGAACAGCGGGGCCGACCCGATGATGGTCTTGCCGCTCTCGGGCGACGCAGCCAAGAAACCGACGACGAAGATCAGCACGATCATGCCGCCGAGATAACCAAGGCCCCAGGCAATGTTGGAAATCTTGCCGATCTCCTCCTTCGAAACAAGGCGAGGCATCATCGAATCGTTGAAGACGATCGAGAACTCCGCCGCCACCGAAGCGAGCGAAAACAGCAGGACGATCGGCACCAGCGGCGATCCGGGCTCGGCATACCAGAGCAGGCACAGGCTGATGATCTTGATCGCGGCAAAGAATGCGATCCATGGCTTGCGCGGGCCGGTCTGGTCGGCGATCGAGCCAAGCACCGGCGACAGGATGGCGATGACAAAACCGGCTGCAGCAATGCCGTAACCCCAGGCTGCCTGGCCCATGGCCGGATCGGTCGCCATGCGCGAGACGAAATAGGGACCGAAGATGAAGGTGGTGACCACGGTGAAGAACGGCTGCGCCGCCCAGTCGAAGAACATCCATCCCCAGACGCCACGCCGAGGCGTGCGTTGAACCACCATCGTGTCAGCCATCATCCCTCCGCGCGCGCCGCATCAGCGCGTTGTCTGGAGCTATAGCGTAGTTCGCTTGCGTGGTCCTTGAGGAAAATGCCTGCCACGGTTGCCGTGGCAGGCGCCGTTGCAAGGGCTCAGCGTCCCGACAGGTCGCTCATCAGCCCGGCCGCCACCGTCAGGCGCGACACGGTGATGTCGCCACCCTCCGTCAGGGCCTGCAGCCTGTCGCGGGTACGGTTGGTCCTGTCGCCGCCGGCGTCGAGCCATGCAGCGACCGGATCGGCAGCCTTGCCGAAACCGGTCAATGCCGCAACCGCGATGCCGCGTCGCGCCGCACCGATGGTGTCGGATGCACGCGACAGCGCCAGCCCCTCATAATAGTCGGAGGTGGCGATCGCATGCGTTGCATCCTCGATCCGCGGAATGCGGAACGCCTCGCTGACGCCGAAGAACGCCTTCGCCGCTGCCAGGATGTCGGCCTTGGCGGTCTTGGCCACCAGGGCGATGTCGGGCACCAGTTCGCCTGCCTCGAGCAGCGACAGCCGCTCGGCCAGTTTCTCCGGCGCACCGGCGGCGGCAAAGCCAGCCTTGCGGTTTTCGATGCGCTCGCGGGTGAAGGCAGGCAGCATGCCTGAGAACTTCGGCTCCAGTGCTGCGCGTGCTTCCTGCAGCTCGGCGATGCGGCTCGCCAATGGCGCGTCGCTGTGCTCGTTGCGCAGATACCAGCCGCTGGTACCGAAGATCAGCCGGCTGACCGCCTGATACAGGTCGAGCTGCAGCGTGCCGTCGACGACATTGTCGAGCGCGTCGATCTCGCGATAGAGCGCCGGCAGAGCAAAGCCATCGCGCACGACGGCAAAAGCCCGCACCACATCGGCCGCCGAACGGCCGCTGGCCTCCTGCAGCCGGTTGACGAAGGATGGCCCACCACGATTGACGAGATCGTTGGCGACGACACGCGCGATGATCTCGCGGCGCAGCCGGTGACCACCGATCTCGGCGGCATATTTCTTGGCCATGCGCTCGGGGAAGTAGCCGAGCAGATCACGTTCGAAATGGGCTTCGTCGGGCACGTCGCTGGCGACGATGTCGGAGAACAGCACGATCTTGGCATAGGCGAGCAGCACGCCAAGCTCGGCCCGGGTCAGCGGCTCGCCACGCGTCTGGCGTTCGGCCAGAGCAGGCGGCCATGGCAGGTTCTCGACGGCGCGGTCGAGCAGTCCGCGCGCCTCGAGCGCGCTCATGAAGCGGCCCTGATGCGCGATGTCCTGAATACCGCGCTTGGCCGCAACCGACAGCGCCAGCGTCTGCTCGTAGTTGTTGGCCAGCACCAGCCCGGCAACCTCCTCGGTCATTTCGGCGAGGAACTTGTTGCGCGCCGGCCGCTGCAGCGTGCCCTTGCGCATCGCCGAAGCCAGCGCGATCTTGATGTTGACCTCGACGTCGGACGAATTGACGCCGCCCGAATTGTCGATGGCGTCCGAGTTGCAGCGCCCGCCCTTGAGGCCGAACTCGATGCGCGCCCGTTGGGTTGCGCCGAGATTGGCACCCTCGCCGATCACCTTGACCCTGAGGTCGGTGGCGGTGACGCGGATCGCGTCGTTGGCGCGGTCACCGACTTCCTGGTTGGTTTCGCCGGTCGCCCTGACATAGGTGCCGATGCCGCCGAACCACAACAGGTCGACCTGCGCCCGCAGGATGGCGTTCATGATCTCGGTCGGCGATGCGGTCGTCTTGGCGAGCCCGATCGCCGTTGCCGCCGCATGCGGCAGCGTCACCGACTTCTGGGCGCGCGAAACGATCACGCCGCCTGCCGACAGCTTGGACTTGTCATAGTCCTGCCAGCTCGAACGCGGCAGGTCGAACATCCGCTTGCGCTCGGCAAAGGACGCGGCCATATCGGGCTCGGGATCGATGAAGATGTCGCGGTGGTCGAAGGCGGCGATCAGCTTCGTTTGCTCGGACAACAGCATGCCGTTGCCGAAGACGTCGCCCGACATGTCGCCGACGCCGACGACGGTGAACGGCGTCGTCTGGATGTCGCGGTTCATCTCACGGAAGTGCCGTTTGACCGCTTCCCAGGCGCCACGCGCCGTGATGCCCATCTTCTTGTGGTCGTAGCCCGCCGAGCCGCCCGAGGCGAAGGCGTCGTCGAGCCAGAAGCCGTGCTTCTCGCTGATGCCGTTGGCCGTGTCGGAGAAGGTCGCCGTGCCCTTGTCGGCGGCAACGACGAAATAGGGATCGTCGATATCGCGGCGGACAACACCCACCGGCGGCACCACCTTGTCGCCGTCGAGATTGTCGGTGATCGACAGCAGGCTGGAGACGAAATTGACGTAAGCAGCCTTGCCGGCCTCGAACACCGCGTCGCGGCTGCCGCCCACGGGCAGGCGCTTGGGGAAGAAGCCGCCCTTGGCGCCGACAGGCACGATGACGGCATTCTTGACCTGCTGCGCCTTGACCAGGCCAAGCACCTCGGTGCGATAGTCCTGGGCACGGTCAGACCAGCGCAGGCCGCCGCGCGCCACCGCGCCGAAGCGCAGATGCAGCCCCTCGACCTCCGAACCATAAACGAAGATCTCGCGCCACGGCCGCGGCTCTGCCAGGCCTTCGACGCTGCGCGAGTCGAGCTTGATCGCCAGCGATTGGCCACGCTCCTTCTTACCCGCCACGAAGTGGTTGGTCCTGAGCGACGCCTCGATCAGGTTGACGTAGCGCCGGATGATGGTGTCGTCGTCAATATTGGGGACCGCCTCGAGCGCGTCCTTGATCTTGGCCTTGAGGTGCTTGGCGGTGACCAGGCCGTCCTGTTCCTGTGCCGGATCGAGCCGGGCGAGGAAAAGCGCGTGCAGGCCGCGCGCGATATCGGGATAGCGGTTCAGCGCTGCCGCGATGAAATCCTGGCTCTGCGGAATGCCGGCCTGCTGCAGGTAGCGGCCATAGGCACGCAGGATAAGAATCTCGTTGGAGCCGAGACCTGCCGTCTGCGCCAGCGCGTTGTAGCCGTCATTGTCGGCGTCGCCGTTCCAGACCGACAGGAACACCTCTTCGAACAGCGCGCCACTGTCGGCGAGGTCGATCGGCTGGCCGTAGGCGTTCTCCAGCTCCATGTCATGGATGAAGATCTGGTCTTCGCCCTTCTCGCCCAGTTCGAATGTGCGCTCGCTGATGACGCGGAAGCCCATGTTCTCGAGCAGCGGCACGCGCCGCGACAGCGCCACCGGCGCGCCGTGGTGATAGATCTTCAGCGAGGCCTGTGCGGGCGCCTGGCCGGTATCGCGATAGCAGTCGATGACGATCGGGTTGGATGCGCCGATCGAGGCGATGCGCTCGGCATCGACAAGGGCTGCCGCCGGCGAGAAGCTGTTCTGGTAGTCCTGCGGGAAGTGGCTGGCGAGCCTGACGAAAGATGCGGATGAGCCGGCCTCGGCTGAGGCCTCGCGCAAGCCGTCATCCCAGGTCCGCACCATATCGCGGATTGCCGCCTCGATGGCCGTCTGCTCGACCTTGGGCGTCTTGCCGCCGGAGCGGCCGATGATGAAATGGACACGCGCCAGCCCGCCCTCGGGGAAGGCCGGGTAATAGGCCGACAGGCGGCCTTCGAACACGGTCTTGAGATAGGCGCCGATCTTCTCGCGCACCACCGAATCGTAGCGGTCGCGCGGCACGAAGACGAGGATCGAGACAAAGCGATCGAACTGGTCGACACGCACCAGCGCACGCACGCGCGGCCGTTCGATCAAGCCGAGGATGGCCTCGGAATGCTTGCGCAACGTCGGCACGGCGACCTGGAACAGCTCGTCGCGCGGATAGGATTCAAGCACGTTGATCAGCGCCTTGCCGGAATGGTCGGCAGGGTCGAAGCCCGACTTCTGCACCACGGTTTCGGCCTTGGAGCGCAGATAGGGAATCTTCATCACCGAGCGCGTGTAGGCGGTCGAGGTGAACAGGCCGACGATGCGCAGTTCGCCCGACAGCTGCCCCTTGGCGTCGTAGGTCTTGATGCCGATGTAGTCGAGATAGGCGCGGCGGTGCACCGCCGACTTGGCATTGGCCTTGGTGACGATCAGCGGATCCGGGCCATGCAGAAAGGCGCGGATTTCGGGTGTCGTCGACGTCGCGTCGATGGTGTCGCGGCGCAGCACCAGAACATCGGGGTCGGCGAGGATGCCGAGGCCCGGCTTGTCGGAGCGTTCCAGTACGCCACTCTTTTCGCCGCCCGAATATTTGAATTCGCGCATGCCGAGGAAGGTGAAATTGTCGTCGCGCAGCCATTCGAGGAAGGCGATCGCCTCGGTCACCGCATTCTTGTCGAGCGGGATCGGCGCATAGCGGAATTCCGAGATCGCCTGGTCGAGCCTGGCCAGCATCGGCTTCCAGTCGGTGACGGCGGCGCGCACCTGCCCAAGCAGCTTCTTCAGCCGCTCGCGCAGCGCTTCTGCGGCCTCCTTGCCAAGCGGCGGAATGTGGACGTGAATGACGCTGACCTTGTCGGCCGCCTCCTCGCCCTTGTGGCCGCCATCGCTCAGGATCTCGTCGACGCCGGTGCGGCCATGGCGCACGTGGATGACCGGGTGGGTGACAAGCACCGGCTCGCCGGCGGCTTCGGTGATCTCGCCGAGCACCGAATCGAACAGGAACGGCATGTTGTCGTTGACGACGGTGACAACAGTGACCGGCCGTTCATGACGGACGACGCTGCCGTCGGTCTCGATGTCGATGACCGAAGAACCTTTGCGGTGCTTGAGCACGGCCTGCTCGGCGAGCTGTGCTGCGCGCTCCAGCATGCCCGGCTCGTAATCGGCCACGTCCTCGGCCGGCGCTCGGGCGAGCAGCAATTCGTGCAGCTGGGGAGGTCTGTTGGAGGATTTGGAGGCGGATGCAGTCTTGGCGGATTTCGCCTTAGACTTCACAGATGCGGCCATGACGCTAGTTTCTCCCGTCCCGTCACATGCTTTTGCGACTATCGTAGCAGATGGCCTGCCTTTAGCGACAAAGGTTTGACGGAAGGTAGGCAAAAACGCCTATCGGGCAGGCAGAAATTGCCTGCAAAATAGGCTGATGCAGCGTCCCCAAGGCTCGCTGCGTACCTGGCCTGACAAAACTTTGGCCTTTTACCTCGCGGCAATCGCCGCGGCCGCACCCGCCATGGTCGTGGCACTCACCCGATTCGCAATCTGCATCGCCCGCTTGCTCCGCAAAAGCTTGCGCGCCTGTGCTGCTGCGAACACCCAGGCGAGGTCGATGGCGATCAACACCGCCGCCATCGTCAGCGTCAGTTCCAGCCAGCCGACGACGCTCACCGAAGCCAGGTCGATGATCGTCGGCAACAGCGCCAGATAGAACATCATGATCTTGGGATTGCCGAGCGTCACGGCCATGCCGGCAGCGAAAAGCTTGAGCGGAGAATCCTGGCTCGGCATCTCGCCTTCGCGCGTGTCGACGGGGGCCGTCCACATTTTCCAGGCGAGGTAGACGAGATAGGCGACGCCAGCCCACTTCACCACGACGAAGGCCATGTGAAAGGACTGCGCCACGAAGGCGAGGCCAAACACCGCCAGCGAAAGCCAGATCGCCTCGCCGATCCACATCGCCGCCAGGAACGGCAACACGTCACGAAAGCCCTTCGAGATGACCCGTGCCACCAGTGCTGCAATGGAAGGCCCGGGCGAACCGGCGGCAACAAGCAGAGCACCGGCAAAGATCAGAAGCGAAGTCGGTTCCATCGTCATCCCCGAATGGCTGGTCGCGGAACCTTACGGCATGCGCCGCAACTTGCAACCGCCAGACGAACCAGGCGCCTATGCCGTCAACTTTGCGAGATCGGACAGGAAAGCAGGTTGTCCAGGACAGCCTACAGGCAAATGAATAGCTCGCGCGCCGGCACGATGTCGGGTGGCCGGCACCTCGGCACGCCACGGAGGAGATGTCATGGCCAAGTTTCTCTTCGTCTATCACGGCGGCGCCATGCCGCAATCGGAGGAAGAAGGCGCCAAGGTGATGAAGGCCTGGATGGACTGGTTTGCCGGCTTGGGCGCTGCCGTCGTCGATGGCGGCAATCCGGTCGGCAAGTCTCAGACGGTTGCCGCCAACGGCGCTGTTACCAATGACGGCGGCGCCAATCCGGTCAGCGGCTATTCGGTGTTCGACGCCAAGGATTCCGCCGACGCCGCGCGCATCGCCAAGGGCTGCCCTATCCTCCACGCCGGTGGTTCGGTGGAAGTCGCACCCATCATCGAGATGTAGTCGGGGTCGCACCCACGCCCCAAAGCAAAAAGGGCGCCTCCATTGGAGACGCCCTCTTGATTTGTGCCGCGTGGCTTATGCCGCGCCGGCGGTCTTCGACGACTTCTCGAAGCGCTTGCGCTCGTTCGGGTCGAGATAGAGCTTGCGCAGGCGGATGGTCTTCGGCGTCACTTCGACCAGTTCGTCGTCCTGGATCCAGGCGAGCGCGCGCTCGAGCGTCATGCGGATCGGCGGCGTCAGGCGCACTGCTTCATCCTTGCCGGCGGCGCGGATATTGGTCAGCTTCTTGCCCTTCAGCACGTTGACCTCGAGGTCGTTGTCGCGGCTGTGGATACCGATGATCATGCCCTGGTAGACCTTCACGCCGGCGTCGATGACCATCGGGCCGCGGTCTTCCAGGTTCCACATGGCGAATGCAACCGACTCACCCTGATCATTGGAGATCAGAACGCCGTTGGTGCGACCGGGCAGCTCGCCCTTGTAGCCCTGGTAGGAGTGGAACAGGCGGTTCATGACAGCCGTGCCACGCGTATCGGTGAGCAGTTCCGACTGGTAGCCGATCAGGCCGCGCGTCGGCGCATGGAACACCAGACGCTGGCGGTTGCCGCCTGAAGGACGCAACTCGACCATCTCGGCCTTGCGCTCCGACATCTTCTGGACGACGACGCCGGCATGCTCTTCATCAACGTCGATGACGACTTCTTCGACGGGCTCGAGCAGGTCGCCGTTCTCGTCCTTCTGCATGACGACACGCGGACGCGACACGGCAAGCTCGAAGCCCTCGCGGCGCATCGTTTCGATCAGCACGGCCAGCTGCAATTCGCCACGGCCGGAGACGTAGAACGAATCCTTGTCGGCCGATTCCTCGATCTTGAGGGCGACGTTGCCTTCGGCTTCCTTGAGCAGACGGTCGCGGATGACGCGGCTGGTGACCTTGTCACCTTCGGTGCCGGCCAGCGGCGAGTCGTTGACGATGAAGGACATGGTGACGGTCGGCGGATCGATCGGCTGCGCATGCAGCGGCTCGGTCACGGCCGGGTCGCAGAAGGTGTCGGCGACGGTTCCCTTGGAAAGGCCGGCGATGGCAACGATGTCGCCTGCCTGCGCTTCTTCGATCGGCTGACGCTCGAGACCACGAAAGGCGAGGATCTTGGAGACGCGGCCGGTTTCCAGCAGCGAACCGTCATGGTGCAGCACCTTGACCGGCTGGTTGGACTTCAGCGTGCCGGATTCGATGCGGCCGGTGATGATGCGACCGAGGAACGGGTTCGCCTCGAGAATGGTGCCGATCATGCGGAACGGGCCGGGGTGAACCGTCGGTGCCGGTACGTGCTTGAGCACGAGGTCGAACAGCGGCGCCAGGCCCTGGTCCTTCGGGCCTTCCGGATTCTCGGAAACCCAGCCATCGCGGCCCGAACCGTAGAGGATCGGGAAGTCGAGCTGTTCGTCGGTGGCGTCGAGGGCTGCGAACAGGTCGAACACCTCGTTGATGACTTCCTGATGGCGGCCATCAGGACGGTCGATCTTGTTGATGACGACGATCGGCTTCAGGCCGACCTTGAGCGCCTTGCCGACCACGAACTTGGTCTGCGGCATCGGGCCTTCGGCAGCGTCGACCAGAACAATCGCGCTGTCGACCATCGACAGGATGCGTTCGACCTCGCCGCCGAAATCGGCGTGGCCAGGGGTGTCGACGATGTTGATGCGGGTGTCCTTCCAGTCGACCGAAGTCGCCTTGGCCAGGATGGTGATGCCGCGTTCCTTTTCGAGATCGTTCGAATCCATCGCGCGCTCGGCGACGCGCTGGTTTTCACGGAACGAGCCGGATTGCTTGAGAAGCTGGTCGACGAGCGTGGTCTTGCCATGGTCGACGTGCGCGATGATCGCGATATTGCGGAGGTTCATATGTCTACTCGGGAGCGTTGCGGGCACTGCCTGTCGACGCGCCGCGTTTCGTGTGGCCGGGCTCATACAGCTTTTTTCGCAAATGCGAAAGGGGGGCAGGCAAATCGGCCGATTTTCTGCCCGCCGGTAAGCCTACAAGAAGTCGCCCCAGTCGGCCCGTCGTGCCGACCTGAACAGCTCGCCATCGCGCTTGGTCAAGAGCTTTTCCTCGATCGAGCCATTTTCCAGGCACAGTTTGAGCTGGACCTTGCCCGATCCGCCGCGCGCCGGCGCCAAGACCCGGGCGCGGAATGGTTCAGCCGGCATGCGCGACGCGGCCAGGAAAATGTACTTCTCGTCTTCCCACGGCACCTCGCCACGCTTGGTCAGCCGATGCAGCCGCGAGCGCGCCACGCGGCGCGAAAAATGGCACCAGTCGGGCTCGACGATCGGGCAGGCGTCGGCATGCGGACAAGGTGCAGTCAGATGTGCGCCGAGATCGATGAGGCGCTGTCGCACCGCCATCATGCGCTGCCAGCCGGCCGGCGTGCCGGGCTCGACCACGACAAGCAGGCCATCGGTGGCAGCCCACAGGCGCTCGACCAACGCGAGCCCCTCGGCCGGCGACAACTCGTCCAGCACATAGGCCAGCGTCACCAGATCGGCCTTGTCGGCCTCGAAGCTCTTGGCGGCATCCGCCACGCGCCAATCCACATGCGCAACGCCCGAATGCGCCGACAACGCAAGGCCAACCTTACGGATCGCCTGGCTTGCCTCGAGCATCGTCGCGGAATCGATGCTCGGCCAGCAGTCCGAAGCCGCCCAAAGTGCCGTGCCTGGACCGGCACCGACGTCGAGCAGGCTTTTCGGCGCAAAGTCAGGCATCAGCTCGGCGGCACTTTCGAGACTCGCCCTGACGGCCGCAAATGTCGCCGGCAGCCGCGTCGCCAGATAGGCGTTGGCGAACATCTCGTCCGACAGATGCAGTTTTCCATCGCGCAACTCGGCGCGATAGCGGCTCGACAAGGTGTCGGCAGCCCGCTGCAACTCGCCAAGCGGCACGCCTTCCAGCGCCCGGTCAACCGCCGCCCGCAATGCTGCCGGTAGTTCCATCGGCCTGCCCGTCCGCGGCCTAGACGAGGCCGCGCTTTTCCATCATCGCCTCCGGCGACGGCAACTTGCCGCGGAAGGCCTTGTAGAGTTCTTCCGGATCGGCCGAACCGCCTGCCGCATAGATGTGCTTGCGCAGCTTCTCGGCCATGCCGGGATTGAAGGCGTCGCCGGTTTCCTCGAAGGCGGCGAAGGCGTCGGCGTCGAGCACTTCCGACCACATGTAGGAGTAGTAGCCGGCCGAATAGCCCTCGCCCGAGAACACATGCAGGAAATGCGGCGTACGGTGACGCATGACGATCGCATCCGGCATGCCGAGCTTTTCCAGTGTCTCGGCTTCGAAGGCGGCGGGCTCCGTCGGTGCGTCCGGCCGGGCATGATAGGCCATGTCGACAAGCGCCGACGAAGCGAACTCGACGGTGGCAAAGCCGGCGCCGAAAGTCTTGGCAGCCAGCATCTTGTCGAGCAGAGCCTTGGGCATCGGCTTGCCGGTCTTGTAGTGCAGCGCATGCTTTTCCAGCACCGCCGGCACCGTCAGCCAGTGTTCGTAGAGTTGCGACGGCAATTCGACGAAGTCGCGGCTGACCGAGGTGCCCGCCACTGACGGCCAGGTGACATCGGTCAGCATGCCATGCAAAGCGTGGCCAAATTCATGGAACAGCGTCTTGGCCTCGTCGAGCGACAGCAGCGCCGGCTCGCCGGCCTTCGGCTTGGCGGAGTTCATGATGTTGTAGATGATCGGCGTCGAGCCCTTGCCCAGCCTGTAGCCTGACTGCAGCGCACTCATCCAGGCACCCGAACGCTTCGACTGGCGGGCAAAATAGTCGGCGAGGAAGAGCCCGCGCGTGCTGCCGTCGGCGTTGAACACCTCGAACACCCTGGCATCGGGATGCCAGGCGGCAACATCGGGCACTTCCTTGAAGGTGATGCCGAACAACCGCGTCGCGACATCGAAGCAGGCCTTGATGACGTTCTCGAGCTGGAGGTAGGGCTTCAGCTCGGCCTCGTCGAAGGCGTATTTCTCCGCCCGCAGCTTCTCCTGATAGAAGCGCCAGTCCCAGGCGGCGAGCTTGTCGTTGCTGCCGGCGGCCGCTGCAAGGCGCTGCAGTTCGGTCTCGTCGGCGGCGGCCTTCTCGCGCGCCTTGTTCCACACCGGCTCGAGCAGCTCCATCACCGCCTTGGGGGTCTTTGCCATGGTGTCGTCGAGCTTCAGCGCCGCATAGCTGTCATAGCCGAGCAGCCTGGCCTTTTCGGCGCGCAGGCTGAGCGTATCGCGCACAATGCTGGCATTGTCGGTCTCGCCACCTGTTTCGCCGCGTCCCGCAAAGGCCTTGAATGCCTTTTCGCGCAGGTCACGCCGCTCGGAGAACGTCGTGAACGGCTCATAGATCGAGCGTGACAAGGTGACGGCGTACTTACCCGTCTCGCCGCGCGCCTCGGCAGCCTGGCCCATCGCACCACGGACAAATTCCGGCAGGCCGTCGAGATCGCCTTCGTCGAGAAACAGCACCCATTCCCTCTCGTCGGCCAGAACGTTCTGGCCGAACTTGGCGCCAAGCGAGGCAAGCTCTTCCTGGATAGCGGCAAGCCGCTTCTTGCCCACCGGGTCGAGCTTGGCACCCGAACGGACGAAGCCTTTCCAGGTTTTTTCCAGCACCCTCAGCGTCTCAGGGTCTAGGCCGAGCGAAGCGCGGCGGGAGTAGAGATCGTCTATGCGTGCAAACAGCTTCTCGTTCATCGAGATCGCCGAGAAATGGCGAGCCATCTTCGGCGAGATCTCACGCTCCATCGCCTGGATCGCGTCATTGGTGTGGGCACCGGCGCGGCACCAGAAGATCGAGGACACGCGGTCGAGCGCATCACCTGCGAGCTCCATTGCTTCAAGCGTGTTGGCGACCGTCGCTTGTTCCGCATTGGCGGCAATCGCATCGATCTCGGCGGCGTGCGCGGCAAGCGCTGCATCAAACACCGGCCCGAAATCGCTGTCCTCGATCCTGGTGAAATCCGGCAGGCCGAGCGGCCCGGTCCAATGGGTCAGCGGATGACGCGCGAGATCGATGTTCTGGCTGGCGGACATGAATGGCTTCCTCGATTGGCATTCGGTTCGGACAGCCTCGATGTAGGGCCGGACCGGTAACTGCGCAACCGCATTGACTCGTCGCCTCACGTAAACTAAGTAACCCATATAATAAGGATTACTTACTAAAATGCCTGCCAGTCCGGAAACCGACACTTTCGGCTTCATCGTCAACGATCTCTCGCGCATCATCCGCGCCGAGATGGACCGCCGCACCACTGAAGCCGGCCTCGGCCTGACCACCGGCGAGGGCCGGGCGCTGCTCAATGTCAGCCGCACCGGTCCGATCAGGCAGACGGCATTGGCCGAGCGGCTGGGTGTCGAAGCGATGACCCTGAGCGGTCTTGTCGACCGGCTAGAAGCCAAGGGTTTCGTCGAGCGCCAGCCCGATCCGGCCGATCGCCGTGCCAAGCTGGTCACCCTCACCGAAGCCGGGTCCACCGTCGTCAGGCAGATCGAGCCGATCGCCGCCGCGATCCGAAGCGAGGCAGCGCTTGGCATCGATCCGGACGACTGGCAGCGCCTTCTCGTTTCACTGCGGGCAGCCCGCACCAACCTGCTCGCCACGCGCACCGAAGCGCTATCGGGCGAGGACACGGCGGCATGAACATGCGCACCGATATCAGCCAGGCGCTGGACCTTGTGGAAACCGCACCGATCATGAGCGAGCGCCGGGTGTCGCTGATCGGCGGCCTGATGGTTGCCATCGGCCCGATCTCGCTGGCGCTGTTCACGCCGGCCATGCCCGAGATCGTCCAGGCCTTCGGCACCACCGAAGCTGCAGTCAAGATGACGCTGTCGCTCTATTTCGGCGGTTTTGCCTTTGCCCAGCTCGTCTGTGGCCCGCTCTCCGACGGTTTTGGCCGCCGCCCGATCACGCTCGCCTTCATGGCGATCTATCTTGCCGCAAGCGTTCTGGCGCTGATGGCGCCGAACATCGAAACGCTCGTCGTCGCGCGCTTCCTGCAGGGCGTCGGCGCCGCCGTCGGTGTTTCGGTGGCGCGTGCCGTCGTTCGCGACGTCTTCACCCACGAACGCTCCGCCCGCATCATGAACATGATCGGCATCCTTTTGGCCCTCGGCCCGGCCATCGCGCCAACCCTCGGCGGCCTGACCATGGAGTTGTTCGGCTGGCATGCCATCTTCGTGGTGATGGTGCTGCTCGGCGTCGTCGTCATGCTGGTGGCGATCTTTGCCCTGCGCGAAACGGTGACGCGCGACCTCAGCCGCATCAGGCCGAAAGCCCTCGTTGCCTCCTACGGCTCGCTCTTCCGCAGCCCCTATTTCGTGCTCTGCTGCCTGGTCATCGCCGGCACGACCGGCGCGATCTACACCCAAGCGACCGTGCTGGCCTTCATTCTGATGGAGCGTGTCGGCCTCACGCCCACCCAGTTCGGCGTCGGCATGCTGATGCAGACCGCCAATTTCATGGCCGGCGCGATCGTCATGCGCATCTTCATGAAGCGTTTCGGCGCAGCAAGGATGGTGCCCGTCGGCCTGGTTTTCGTTGCCATCGGATCGATCGCCATGGCCATCCTGCTCAGGACCTATGAACCCAGCTTCCTGCTGGTCATGGTTCCGGTCGGCATCTACGCCTTCGGCATCGCCATGATCTCGCCGGCGATGATGACAGCGGCGATGGCGCCCTTCCCCGAAAATGCCGGGGCGGCATCCGCCATGATGGGCTTCTTCCAGATGGGCGCGGGAATGGTTGGCGGTGCAGCGGCGGCATTGATGGGTGACCCGGTCAATGCGCTCGCCACCGTGATCCCGATCATGGGCCTCCTTGCCATCCTGTCATGGCTGATCTGGCGCCGTCTGCCGGAGCCGTCGCTGATGGCACGGCTGAAGCAGGGCTAGAGCAGCAGCAGTTTTCCGTCCGGAATTGCGCAGGACATGGAGACAGAGAGCTTCCGCAACCGACGAAAAGCGGAAACGCCCTAGAAGCCGTCGCAATTCTCGCCGATCGTCATCTGCGTGTTGGCGACGATGAGGCCGTTCCTGGCGGTAAATGTCTCGCGCGTCGTCATGTCATTGTTGGGGAAGTCGTAGCAGGTACGCACCACGGTCGTTTCGCCCATTTCCGCTTCGATCTTGTGGCGGATCTTGGCGCCTTTCACGGCAACCTGCCATTCATCCATCGAGGCGATGAACTCCGCCTTGCTCTGGGTCACGCCAATATCGTCGAGCCGTATCGTCGCATTGTCGGCCAACAGTTGCGACAAGGTCGGACCATCCGCCTTGAGCAGCGCCTGATACCAACGGTCGACGATGCTCTCCTGCGCCACGGCGCCGGCAGCCACCAGCAGCGCCAGGACTGCTGCAATCGTACGAACGGGCAACATCGCACGCCTCCCTGTCGGACAGGAGAATTGTCGGACGAGAGCATTAAACCCAGATCGCGACCGGAATGCCATTGATATCGCGCCCGGGCGGCGACGGAAAGCTCATGGTCTCGCCGCGACGGTGCCGCTCGGCGATCAGCATCATCGCGCAGGCATCGAGGAAGTCGTCAGCAGCCGCACCGCGCGGCGCAGGCTGGTCGAGAAAGCCGCGGCCATGGCCGACGCGCGCCAGAAGCGTTTTCCGCTCCGCCATGCCGTCGGGATTGACGCGACCCTTGATCTTCTTCGGCAGTCTCATCGCCTGCCCGCCATTCAGCCGCCAGAACGCCACTTCGGGATGGGATTCGATCACGCGCTCGCGCAGCTCCGGCCTCGAGATCATCAGCGCGTCGATCTCCCGTATCTTGGAAAATATGCCGAAGGCCTGGATCGAGACGCCGCGTGGCGGCTCAGAGGTCCTCATAGCGACCTCGCTCGACCGGCGATGCGCGGCGTACCAGGCCTCGAGGTCGGTGAAGTCGGCCGCCTCGGCATGGACTGCCGCGCGCGACGGGATCGAAAACACGCTCGATTGCCGCTGACCGAGCAAAGGCCGCACCAGCATCTCGGGACCACGACCACCCTTGGTGGTGAAGTCAGGCAGGCCGATCGGCATGTCGACCGCCACCACCGCATCGTCTGGAATTGCCGCCAACAGCGCGTCGAAGCTGCCGAACACCTGCGCTCTCGTTCCGGTGTCGTCACGGATCACCGCGACCCATCCGGCCTTGCAGCCGTCGACGCCGGCAACCGTCACGCCCCAGAATCCTGGCCGGGTTTCCGGCTCCGCGAGGGATGGATGAGCGTGCGCAGCTCGACCATCGCCATCGGATGCGACAGGCTTTGCGCATCGGTTTCGAGCTGCAGCTCGTCGCCGCCGCGCTTCGACGTGCGCGCCAGTATCTCGTAGACGGCAGCGGTGGTCGACTGCAGCGCCTTGGATGGCGTGTGCCCGGCCAGCAGTCGCGCCAGAAAGACGGCAGCACTCAGGTCGCCGAGCCCATTCGGCGGGCGCTCGACCGTGCGGTGCTCGGCCAGCAGCGCCTGCGTCTGGGTGACCAGCAAATTGCCCGTGCCGTTGGCCATCATCGCCGGCGCCGAGGTGACCAGCATCGTTGCCGGCCCGAGCCCGAGGGCAGTCGCCATTGTCGAACGCATGTCGTCGGCCTTGGCACCCGCCAGCCATTCGAGCTCATAGCGATTGGGCGTCGCGATATCGGCCAAGGGCAGCAACCTGTCGCGAATGCCCGCGGCCAGCGTCTCGGCGACATAGAGCCCGCCCTTGTCGCCGATGACGGGATCGCAAACATAGAGCGCCTTCGGATTTCTCACCTTCACCGTTTCGACCAGCGAGGCCACAGCTTCCACCTGGCCTGGCTCGCCGAGATAACCCGACAGCACCGCAGCGACTTCGCCGAGCCATGGCGCCCGCTCAAGATCGGCCATGAAGGCGGCGAATTGTTCTGTCGGCGGCACGATGCGCGTCGCGCGGCCATGGCCGGGATGCCACGGCAAGATCACCGTCGGTACGGCCCAGACCGGGTGGCCGAGCGTCTCCAGTGCAAACACCGCCGCGCGGTTGCCCACCGACCCGCGCGCGACATGGCTCGACACGACGATGACCGCGCGTGGCGCTCCGGACTGTTCAGTGCTCATCAGATTTTCACCAGTGCAATGTAAGACAACAACCAGAAGAAAAGCGCGATAGCCAACACAGCACCCAGCAGCATGTAGAGGCCATTGGGCGTCTCGCCTTTTTCTTTCGCAGCATATCTGTGGCGTGCGACAAACGAACGTCCGCCATGGTCGCTCTCACGCGACAGCCGTTTGAGGATGCGGCGAGATTGCGCCGGCCCCTCATCCTCACTGCCTGTCACCACTATCCGCCTCGAACCAGATAATTGATCAGCCACAGAACGAGGCCGATGGTCAGGAGAAAACCGAGGATGCGGCCGATGCGCGTGCCGATGTGCTCGATCGGATCGGCCTTGTCGACGTCGGCGGCGCCGAGATGATTGCGCATTTCGCTGGCCTTGCGCGCCACGAACGACGCGCCGCCAGGGTCGCTCTCGCGTGCTATGCGGTCGAGAATGCGGCGCGATTCCTTCTCGCCGTCGCTGTCTCTCGGTGACGCCATCGTCAAAAACTCCTGGCATCATCGCCAAATCGAACGCCGGTTTTCTCCGGGCGCGTTTGTGATAATGCTGTCGGATCAGTTGCTTTGTCGAGGACAAACAGATGCGCATGCAAGCTTCGCCGGCACTTCCTGCTTTCCGTCTGCTTCCGGCTTTCGTTGTTCTGGCGATCGTCATGCCGTTGCTGTCGGCCTGTGGCTACAACACCATCCCGACCCAGGAAGAGCAGGCGAAGGCGGCATGGAGTGAAGTGCTGAACCAGTACCAGCGCCGCGCCGACCTCATCCCCAACCTGGTCGAGACGGTGAAGGGTTATGCCTCGCATGAGAAGGACACGCTCGAAGGCGTCGTCGAGGCCCGCGCCAAGGCAACCCAGGTGACGGTGACGCCGGAAACGCTGACCGACCCCAACGCCTTCAAGGCTTTCCAGGACAACCAGGCCGGCCTGACCAGCGCGCTGTCACGCCTGCTCGCGGTTGTCGAGAACTACCCCGACCTCAAGGCCAACCAAAACTTCCTCGCTTTGCAGGCCCAGCTCGAAGGCACCGAAAACCGCATCGCCGTCGCCCGCCGCGACTACATCGAGACCGTTCGCATCTACAACACCTCGCTCAAGACCTTCCCCGCCATGATCTGGAACACGCTCTGGTTCCGCAACCAGCCGTTCCAGAACTTCACCGTCGCCGAAGATAAGCTCGAGGCGCCCAAGGTGAATTTCGGCACCGGCCAGGGCGGGTAATGACGGCGTCACGCGCCCAATGAAGTTGCGGAAATGACCTTGAGCGCAGGCGCCTGCACACCCCCCTCTGGCCTGCCGGCCATCTCCCCCACAAGGGGGGAGATTAGCTGGCCGCGAAGGCTGCGCTCATTGCACATATCGAAAGTCCAGCATGCCGGCCGACGCTGCCAATCTCCCCCCTTGCGGGGAAGATGGCCGGCAGGCCAGAGGCGGGTGCTCAAGCACGTCCCTGCCCTTCTCGCATTGCTTCTGCTGTTGTTTGCGGCTCCCGTCCTCGCCGCCGAACTGCCCATCCTCACCGGCCGTGTCGTCGACGACGCCGGCATCATCGACGCCGCCACCGAAGCCGAGCTGGTCCAGAAACTCGCGGCCTTCGAGCAGAAATCCTCCGACCAGATCGTCGTCGCCACCATCCCCAGCCTCGACGGCGAGGAGATCGAGCCCTATGCCAACCGCCTGTTCCGCGCCTGGAAGCTCGGCCAGGCCGGCGAGGACAATGGCGTGCTGCTGATCGTGGCGCCCAACGACCGGCGCATGCGCATCGAAGTGGGTTACGGCCTGGAAGGTGTGCTCACCGACCTGCACACCAAGCTGATCATCGAGAACACTATGGTGCCGGCCTTCCGCGCCGGCGATTTTTCGGGCGGCATTTCCAAGGCGGTCGACGACATCGTCATGGTCGTCGAGGGCGATGGCGCCGAACTCGAGGCACGCGCCAAGCGCAATGAGCAGACCGGCGTTGCCGGCTGGAGCGAAGACGACATCATCTTTTTCGTCTTCATAGCGCTTTGGGCGACTCTTTTCTTTGGCGGCATGGCCATGGCCATCCTGCCGCGCATGTATGGCCGCAAGCTCGGACCCGGCCGCTACGAGTGGCTCGGCATGACCTTCAATTACAACCAGCGCTCCGGCTCGTCGTCATCAGGCGGCGGCTGGTCCTCGGGTGGCGGCGGCGGAGGCTGGTCGTCGGGCGGCGGTGGCGGCGGATTTTCCGGCGGGGGCGGGTCCTCCGGCGGCGGCGGTTCATCGGGGAGCTGGTAGAACGACATGACCCAGACCACGCTCCCCTCCAGCGATCACGGACGCATCGCCGCGGCCATCCGCGCCGCCGAAGCCCAGACCTCGGGCGAGATCTACTGCGTCGTCGCCCACCGCAGCGATGGCTACTTCTTTGCCGCGGCCTTCGCCGTCATCACGGGCATCCTGCTGGTCAGCCTCGCCACCGCCTTCGCGCTCGAATACTGGTGGGTCGCCGTCCGGCTGCCGCATTTCGTCATCGTTCAGCTGCTGGCGGCGGCGGCTGCCTGCGCGCTGTTGTGGTGGCTGCCTGGCCTGCGCATCCGGCTCATCCCGCGCGGCCTGCTCTACCGCGCCGCCCACGCCAACGCGCTCAGGCAGTTCTTAGCCCGCAACGTGCATCTCACCACCGCACGCACCGGCGTGCTGATCTTCGTGTCGCTGGCCGAACGTTATGTCGAGGTCGTCGCCGACGCCGGCATCCACGCCAAGGTTCCGCAGGATGCCTGGGACGGCATCGTCCGCGACCTCACCGCAGAAGCGCGTGCCAACCGTCTCGCCGACGGTTTCGTTGCGGCCATCGCCACGGTCGGCACCCTGCTAGCCCGGCATTTCCCGGTGTCCTCAGCCGACGTCAACGAACTCGACGACCACCTCGTCGAGATCTGACCGCATAGCCTTGGTGAGTCCATTTGGACACACACCTGCACCTGATCCTCGATCCGGATCATATGAAACGCCATTCCGGCTGCGTGCGGACTCTTTGCAACTGTCGCGGCGCGGTTTATGGTTAAGAAACTATGAACACGCTGACGATCGACATCAGGAAAGCCGAGCCCCGCGACGCGGATGCCATCGCCGAGGTGCATCACGAGGCCTGGCGCGGCGCTTATTCAGGCATCATCCCGCATCGTGCGCTGACCACCATGATCAACCGCCGCGGCGGCGAATGGTGGGCCAACGCCATCCGCCGCGCCGCAACCGTTCTGGTGATCGAGATCGGCGGCAAGATTGCCGGTTATGCCACGCTCGGCCGCAACCGCGCCCGTGAACTCAAGCAGCAGGGCGAGATCTACGAACTCTACCTCCGCCCCGAATGCCAGGGCATCGGCCTCGGCAGCCGCCTTTTCGCCGCCGCCCGCCAGCGCCTCGCCGACCACGGCCTCAAGGGCATGGTGGTCTGGGCGCTCGAGGAGAACGACAACGCGCTCGCCTTCTATTCCGGTGCCGGCGGCCGCGACATCGCCGAGGGCGTCGAGGTTTTCGACCACAAGGCGCTGAAGAAGGTCGCTTTCGTCTGGGAGTGATCCGGAAAGCAAGCCTTTCGTCGCAGTCTCCTGACATCAATATTGCATTGCACACGCGGCCCAAGGCGTTTATCGGGAGGCACCTTTAATTCTGGAGCTTCCCCATGCGCATCGATGCGATTTCGATCGGCAAGAATCCGCCTGAAGACGTCAACGTGATCGTCGAAGTGCCTGTCGGCGGCCAGCCGATCAAGTACGAGATGGACAAGGAAGCCGGCACGCTCGTCGTCGACCGCTTCCTTTACACCCCGATGCACTATCCGGGTAACTACGGCTTCGTGCCGCACACCCTTTCCGGCGACGGCGACCCGATCGACGTGCTGGTCTGCAACACCCGCCAGCTCATTCCCGGCTGCGTCATCAACGTGCGCCCGATCGGCGTGCTGGTCATGGAAGACAATGCCGGCCAGGACGAAAAGGTTATCGCCGTTCCGTCGCCCAAGCTGACCCGCCGCTACGAGAACGTCTTCAACCACACCGACCTGCCCGAGATCACGCTGCAGCAGATCGAGCACTTCTTCGGCCATTACAAGGATCTCGAGCCCGGCAAGTGGGTCAAGATCGGCGGCTGGCACGATGCAGCCTACGCCAAGAAGATGATCGTCGAGGCGATCGAACGCGCCAAGGCGCTGAAGGCCTGAGGCTTCTGTTTCAAGGTCAGTGAATACCGGGCGCGGTTCGGCAGTGCCGGCCGCGCCTCAATTCTTTGTCTTGCCTTCAGAATAGAACACCGGCATCGGATCGCCGACGAGCACCCTCTCGTCCGAGCCGCAGGCAAAATCGCGAGCCTGTTCGTCGGCGATCTTGCGCGCCAGCTCATTGGCCCTGGGTTCACCGGTCGCCAACACCAGCCCAACGACGCAGCCATCGGCCTTGCCCGGCTGCCCGACCTTCGCCACCACCAGCACCTCGATTTCCTTGTCGCCCTCGGCAGGTTCCGCCTGGACGTACCAGCGGCGGATGGTGGCGAACGGGACCACCTTGCCGTCATGGCTCGAAATGCGCCATTCGGCCTTGCCGGCACTTCTGTTGAACGTCTCGAAGCTCTGCCACGGGATGTCGACGAAATCGGCGGGCGGGAAACCGTAGAACACGGACTCCCTGAGATCGGCTGAAAACACCAGCACCGGATAGCCGCGATATCCCGGACAAACCATGTTGGCATAGTCGCCGTCATCTGTGCCGGCCTTGTCGAAGAGCACGCAGTCCGCCTCGGTGTTGGTCTCGACATAGGCGCTCGAGATCTCTTCCGCCACGGCCTGGTGCAACGGCATGGCAAGGGCCAAGGCAAATAAAAGCTTCCGCATTCCGCGCTCCCCTCCGAACCTGCGATGCCCGCAACATCCTGCGCGCATGCAACCGGAGTATGTCGCGCCCGAGCCACGTTATCCAGAGCGCGGGCTCAGCGCCTGGCGAGCTCCATCATGAGCTTGGCCAGTTCGCCTGTGTTGCCTGCCACGCGAATGGTCTTCAGTCGCGAGGTTGCGCCGGCGACCACTTTTATGGAGTTTCTCGGAATGCCCAACTCGGCTGCGAGCAGCTTCTCAAGCGCTGCGTTGGCCTTGCCTTTTTCTGGCACGGCGCGCACCCGCGCCGCGAGATGGCAGCGTTCGTCGGCCGCCTGCTCAACACCTTCGACAGCATCCTTCGAGGAACGCGGCGTCAGCCTGACATAAAGCTCGACGCCGTCATCACGCTCCTTGAAGAAGCTGGCCACCACCAAAGGTCAGATGACGAGCGGAGCCACCGTGGTGAGGATGAACTGCCTGACGAAGAACAGCGCAAGCAGAAGCACGATCGGCGAAATGTCGATGCCGCCAAGGTCTGGCATCAGGCGACGGATCGGCCGTAGCGCCGGCTCGGTCAGCCGGAACAGCATATTGCCGATGGTGCCGACCACCTGGTTGCGCGGGTTGACCACGTTGAAAGCATAGAGCCAGGAGAAGATCGCCGAGGCGATGATGATCCACCAGTAGAGGTCGAGGGCCAGAACGATGGTCTGAATGAGGGCGAGCATGCCGTTCTCCAATGAATTGCCGACATTTAGCCATTGCACGCCTGAGCGGCAAGTCCCGCCTGACAGACCGTGCGTTCCGCGACTGCCACACCTGCCGGAATGTGATTTCGCCCCTACGTCAACTGCTCGCTTGACAGACGGCTTAGAGCGCCAATAAATGCGGCCATCCGCTGGACGGGGCTGTAGCTCAGCTGGGAGAGCGCGTCGTTCGCAATGACGAGGTCAGGAGTTCGATCCTCCTCAGCTCCACCAGCGGAATATTGGCAAACCGCCACTTCTCCCCTTTCTCAGAATTACCCTGGCTTTTCCGTGGCTTAGCACGGAGAGAGACTGAAGGGCTGGTCTCACCGGGTCCTGAGACCGGCAATTCTGGGGCATTTGCGGGCGCCGTCTCTGTGGCCGTTTTCCGTGACCAATTCGCGGGACAAATGATTATGTCTGCATCGCAAGGATGCAGGCATAACTGTGAGCTTGAAGAGCATGCTACTGGAGTTAGCTGCGAAGCTGAGCGGCCTGCGCTGACCAATCCATCGATAGATCCAGCCGCGCCAAAGTACGTGCGGACAGCTCGACGGGTTGCAAGCCCGTCAAGATATCATTTGTAAGCTGCGGCGAGAGGAATGCCAGCGGTAATAAGCGACTAATCTCGGCCGGATGCACGTCGAAGTGATCGGCGATTTCGACGAGCGTGATCCCTGCACGTTCGGTCAGCTTTGCCAGGTAGAGTTGGGCCTTGGCAATGAGAGATACGAGCGGTGCGGCCGGTTGCCGGGCCGGAGCATTTTCCAGATCGAGGATTAGCCGCGCTTCGATACCGCGGCGCTTGAATGCGATCGGAACGACGATGGTTTCTATGCCAACGGTACTGGGATCTGGCGCGCTGGCCTCAACCAATTCGGTTTGAACGCTGCCGGCGATCAGCATCCGGATCAAGGCAGCACGGTCGATGTCAAAGCGGATCTCCGTTGCAGAGAGCGTGATCCGTTTGAACAACATTTGCAGAATGGCCTTCGCCTGGACATTCGTTTGGCAGGACGCCAAGCGGTCGGCGATCTGTGATGCGGCGCTCAATCCTGAATGAACCATATCTGGCGAGCTGCCCGCAGCAATCCACTCCGAGAGCTTGATCTGATCAGACAATAAGCTCTTTGCGAACGAGCGGACGACGTTTTCCAACTCCGAAGCCGGGACGCGCCAGCCGCCCTCACCCCGCCGATCCTTGGGCAGAAGCCGGCTCGAGATGTAGTAGCGGTAGCGTTTGCCACGATTGGTCGCATGGGTCGGCCGAAGCCGATCTCCAGTTTCGTCAAAGATCATGCCTGACAGCAAATGCGTATCGGGATGAACGGACGAACCCTTCGCTCGGACGGCCCCTAGTGCCATCAATTCTTGGACCTTGTCGAACAACTCATTGTCGACGATGGGTTGGTGTTCACCGTCGTAGATGTTGCCGAGATGACGCAGCTTGCCAGTGTAGAGCGGATTGGCCAGCATCTTGTAGACCATGCCTGCATGCATCCGGCGGGTAAAAGGAACGGCACCGACCGCGCTGGCCGCTTGGCCGATCGCCTGCCTGTTTACCTCAGCTACAAGCGCCGGCACCGACCGAAGTTGCACATAGCGTTCGAACAGGCCGCGCACGAATCCGGCTTCCGGCTGTCTGATCACCAACTTCCTCTGCAGCACCGTATAGCCCAGCGGCACAGTACCTCCCATCCACATGCCCTTTTTCTTGGAGGCGGCGATCTTGTCACGGATGCGCTCGGCAGTGACCTCGCGTTCGAACTGGGCAAAGGATAAGAGCACATTAAGCGTGAGCCTGCCCATGGAGGTGGTCGTGTTGAACTGCTGGGTGACGGAGACGAACGAGACACTGCTGTCGTCGAAGATTTCGACGATGCGCGAGAAATCCATCAGAGAGCGGGTCAGTCGGTCGATCTTGTAGACCACCACGACATCTATCTTGCGATCGCGGATATCCTGGAGCAGCCGCTGCAATGCCGGTCGTTCCATCGTACCGCCCGAGATGCCACCATCATCATATCGGTCAGCGACCAGTTTCCAGCCAAGTCCAATCTGCGAGGCGACGAAGGCAGCGCAGGCTTCACGCTGAGCATCGAGCGAGTTGAACTCCTGATCGAGACCTTCTTCACTCGACTTTCGGGTATAGATCGCACAGCGCAACTGCTGTTTCGACATACCGAGCCGGGCCTGATCCGATGGCTGCACATACCCGTGACTGCGTGACTGTCTTGAAGCGGTACTCATCGCGTCACCAGTCCAAAGAACCTTGGTCCGGACCAGTGGGATCCAGTGATCTTGCGGGTGATTGCAGTCAGCGAGGAGTAGAGCTTGGCTTCGAAGACATAACCACCTTCGATCACGTCGACGACATGTGTTCGGCCGTTCCAGTCGCGGATCAACCTGGCGCCCGGCGGCGCATCGCGACGCTTCGGCTTCGACGAGCTTCTATTGCCCGTTCTTGCTTCAGCAGCCGTTCGCGGTTCACAGCGACTTGTGCTGCATGCATCGTCTGCAAGAGCGACGGTGACGCCATCAGCTTTCTGGGCGAGCTGATCGGCGCGGCGATCGGCCAACGTCTTGCTAACGTCCGCCATGGCGACCTTGAGGCGGCGGCGCGTCTCGGCGGAGTAGCCGCCGAGACGTTTGGCCTGCAGATGCCAGGCGGCCGACCGGATCAGGAGTTCGCGGCGCATACCGGTCGTGGGCAAGCAGCCATATTGTTTTTGCCAACGGGCGCCAAGTTCGTCCCGCGAGAGGTTGTCCAGTTCCGCGAGCTCCTGCTCCAAGTTGCCATCCGCTCGCATGGCGATCAAGCCACCGCAGCGGTGTCATTGATGCGATACCGGCGCAAGCCGTCTTTGCTGGTCTCGCTGGTGAGGTTGAGGCCGAGCTTCTTCTTAACTGTCCCGGAGAGAAAGCCGCGCACCGAATGGGCCTGCCAGCCGGTTGCGTCGATGAGCTGATGGAGCGTCGCGCCCTTGGCTAGCCGCAGCTTCTTCAGCATCACATCCGCCTTGGTTTCGGTTGGCCGGGTCTTCTTGGCCTTGGTCAATGACGTTTCGGGTGGAGTCGCAGCCTTCGGCATCGTCGTCCCACGCTTGGCCTGTGCCTTGCCCTTTGGAGCAGGCGCGGCAGCTGGGCTCGGGGCACTGGCCGCGCTCGTGCCTGCCTCACCCGTCATAGCGTCACTGGCAGACTCTGCCCGCATGAACTCGACTACATCCGAGGTCGAGGTTTTGGAAATGGCCATGGTCTTTCTCCGCAAATCACAACGCCGAACCATTCGGCGCCGGTACTGACGGAAGCCCGCATCGAGCGGGCGAAAGACTTTTGGGCGGCGGTGGCCTTCTCATCTCATCGGGGCAAAAGCGTCACCCCGTCTTAAGCAATCATGCTTGTTTGGTCTGGAAGTCCACTCAGGTTGCCGATCGGCGCTGCGCTGCGTGCACGAGGTCGAAAGCATCTCGCCAACTGCTTGATACGCGTCCAATTGCGTCGCTGCCGACCTCTGCCAACACGGTAAGCGCTGTCGGCTCGATGTTGTCTAGTGCAACCGCCAGGACCGTCAGATTTGAGATCACCGCATTCAGCCGTCGCAGCTCCGGCTCGATTCCAGACAGAACTGTGCGGAGGCGGGCATCGCCGTCATCCTTCAGCTGGGTCTTTACTTCTTCCTTCGGCATGAGTGCCTCCGCCATTGCGTTCGACACCATACATGCTTGCTGTTGCCTGGAAGTCCAGTTGGAGATGACCAATTGTGCAGAACAAATTCCGACGCCTAAGGATAGTTACCATAGGTCCCACATATTTCAGTTAAGCAGCATGTGCAAAGATCCATTCTATCAGTTCACATCCGATCTATGTTGCGGATGGTAGCGCCATACGGAGACCCTTGTGGTATTCGGCAAATTCGTTGATTCGATTTCAGTTGCCGACATCAATAACCTCTATTAGACAGCATTCGTGACCTCTCAAACATTATTCAATAAGGCATGGCCATGTCCGACAAAATTGCCGAATCCACGCTTCTGCTGCCCCTAACTGCAGATATTGTTGCTGCCTACGTATCGAACAATCCTGTGCCCGCCGCCGAACTCGCTGGTCTGATCAACCAGGTGCATCAGTCAGTTCAGGCATTGTCCACTGGTTCGAGCACCGAACCAGCCGGACCAACCGAAGTCCAGAAGCCAGCTGTCCCCATTAAGAAGTCCGTCACTCCGGATTACATGATCTCACTCGAGGATGGCCAGAAATACAAATCTATCAAGCGCCATCTGATGTCCAAGTATGGCATGACGCCGGCAGACTATCGCGCCAAGTGGGGTCTCCCGAGCGACTACCCGATGGTGGCTCCCAATTACTCAGCGGCGCGCTCCGAACTTGCCAAACAGCTGGGACTCGGGCGGAAGCCGGCCAAGAATAAGAAAGCTCCTGCCAAGGCGAGCCGCACCGCAAAGAGCAAGTGATACGCGCGCTGCCAACGAGCGATCTGACTGGCTACTAGGGTCGGGACGTGCTTCGCGCCATTATCAAGGGCAAGGGACGTCGATTGCCAGCGTCGGTGTCCGACGGCGACTTCTTAAAGCGAGCATTTGTGCAGTCGGAGGATATCCTAACCCCTGCACCCCGACGTGGACTTCCGTTGAACCATTCATAATCCAGATGAGGCGCCTTCAGGTTCTGCACGACAGCTTTGCGCCTCCATTCCAGTCGTTCGGCAGGCCCTTCCGAGTTCCTGAAAGCGGACATTGCTTTCGCTACGGCACCCGAAGGAACCGTAGCCGGGCCGATAGCGAAAACGTCGGTGGGCGTCGCCGATGCCGGACCTCTTAGGGGTACAAAGTCCCGTAGGCCTCAGTGTAGTCTGAATCCTGACAGATACAGCGCCCGAGCTGATCTTTCCTGCGGCGTTCGGTGATCACGTCTCTGGGCATCTTACGCTGCAGGTTGAGTTTTGCGGTGGTCCAGGCTGGAGTATTGCCGCCTGCGCCCTTCACGATCTCTGCCGCAAGCATGACGCCTGCCATGGCCGACTGGAACGCCATCGGTATTTCGACCTGCACCGGCCTGCCGCCTCCCGTAAGCTCGAAGACGACGCCACCGCAAATCGTCCCCTGATAAAAATTGCGAAGCGGCTGACCGACAAAAGGCAAGAGCGGCTCCGGCGGGACCGTCAGCCTACCCGCGATCTCGCGCATGAGATCCGGCGTCACCGGCGCTCCGTTGTGAAGCATCGGCCGCACCACGTCCATGATCCGGTCCTCAAGGCCCAGGGCCTGCGCGACTACCTGGTCTTCGCTGGGCGTAACACCGTTTGGTAGGTATAGACATGCCAAGCAGGCCATTTCGCCACCGAAGTCGTGGTGCGACACCCCAAGGTCACCGCGCTGCGTCCATGAATTGACGATCCGACGCGGCAGCGCAGCCTGGACGGCGATACGGTCGGCGGCTGTATCGAGCGCCACTGCGACATTTCGCAGGGAGCCCATCGCCGCCAATGTTTGCCACTTGACGCCTTGGCCTTCTACGACAACGGCGCTTTGGCCCTTCAGGTATCGGCGGGCAAGCTTGACCTTGCTTTGCCCCACGTCCCGCTCAAGCGCCATGACGTAGCGTTGCAGGTTGCTTTGGTCCAGTTCCTCCGCGTCGACAACCGACAAGCGGCCCTGGAGTCCTTCTACCCGGGCGAGCGCCCACAGAGTGCCATTGCCAATCGCCCCCACGCCAAGCAGATGCATGTCGTCAAGCATGGTGGCGTTAGCAAGCGGCGGATTGGCGTTTGAGCCGGGAAGATAATCAAAGAGCGAGAACGTGACGTCGCCGTCCATTCCGACGCCGCCAAGCTGCCCCGAGAAGACCAGCCGGAAAAGGTTGGCCGCTGCGATACACGCGGCGGCCCCAGCGCCAAACATATTGTCGCTTGTGCCCGAAGCCATGGGGTGGTTGGGTGAAAATCTGGCGAGCCAGCCGTCTGACCCCGCGTACAGCTTGGGACACGAGACTTGGGGGTCTGCCGATCCGATTACTAGGCACTGCGTGATCTTGGCCGACTTTCGGGGCAGGATCGTAATCTGGCCGTTGATCGAACGTGCCAGCGACCCCAGGCTTCTGGCCAGCTTCTTCGACTGCTCCCCCGCAGGAAGCAGGCAGATGGTTGGGTAGAAGCGCGATACCAGCCTGACGAGAAGATCGAGGTTTGCCCGTCCTTCGGACGAACATGCGTCGTCGCCAAAGGCGATCCCGATAACCAGGCCGTTGAGCAGTCCTTCGAAGGTTCTGGCGTCGAAAGCCTGCAGCACCTGGGAAGCCGCCGTGGCGGTGCGGCCGAAATAACTTGCAAGCGACATGACCTCACCCCACGATCTCGATCAACCGGCCCACATCTGCCGGCGGCACATGCGTCCACAATCCCCGCTGATCAAGCCTATAGACAGCCGTGCGAGACAGGTCGGCCGGCCCCCTTGCGAAATCCGGCACTACCAGCGACAGGGAGCCGGCCGCCGTCGCAAGCGCGTTATCGTCGTCGGTATCTGAGTGGTAGGCGTCGGTCGGATGGCTGTGTATTTGCGCAAGGATGCGCAGGCCATGGTCAAAGAGCCACACATTGATGCGGTGCAGTTCGTTTCCGTCGACGTAAACGCCCACGCCGTCTGGCCCTCGTATGAGCCGTTGCTCCGGGATCAGGGCCCTCTCTACCGTCGCCGTGTCGTCGGCTACTTGGCCAACCCAAAGTCCCAGGCCCTCATATCCCAACCGCCCTACGTCAAGCAGGTGCGAGTGGACGTCATCCAGGGCGACGCGCGGCACTACAAAACGCTTAGCGGCCGCGAGTCCGCCTACCTTGGCAGCGCTGCGAGGTTCACGTTGAACCCGGCGAAGGTCATCTGTTGTATCTGGTAGTTCACCGACTGGATCGGATTTATCCCGCTGGCCCAAATTTGCTCGAGAATAAAGTGCAACGAGCCTTCGCCAGAGCGACGATGCAACAGCCATGAGTCACCTGTATGAGCGGGATGATCGTGATACTCCCGGACGCCGGGGAGGCACACGAACGGTACATCTTCAGGATCGTGGGCCTGAAGCAGCGGCTGATAAGACAACTGCTGCTGCTGCGCCAAGGTGGCGACGGTATCGGGAGAAGCTTCCCCTACCCCGTTGAGCCGAAGCATTTGGAATCCCAAGCTCTTGAGCGGAAGGGCCTTCCCTGTTGCCGGATCGATGAAGGTCACTGAGGGCGGAACAAGATCATAGTTCGTGAAATCGAGCCGAACCCCACAAACCAAGATCCTTGGCGTCACCTTCACGGCGGCAAATAGCACCGTGACGACGGGGAAGGTGGCGTCCACCAGGAACCACCCGCGTTGCCGGTAGGTTTCTTCAAGCTGGCGATATCGCACAATTTCTCGGTCAAACTTGCGTCGAGAAACGGCCTCGTTGACGTATTGGCCGTCGATCAACCCGCGGCACCAGCCTTAAGGCTGAGGAACAACCTTTGGCCATCGACAATGCCAAGATCCTCGACCTTCTTGCTGCCATCAAGAACCGTACCGCCCTCATCCTTGAGTTCCCAATTCTCGGGAGGCTGCCCAACATTGCCGGAGTCGGTGAGGGCCTTGGCGATCACGGTGTGAAGCGGCGCATTGACGTTGGCTTCCACCGAAACCGGTTCGCCATTGACCACGATCGTCAGCGTTATCTTGTTCTTCGACGCCGTTGGCTTGGCAGTCGGTTCAATTTCAGTCTTTGGAGATTTTGCCATCTGCTTACTTTCGGTGAACACGAATCGCACATTATCAGAAGTATTGGTCCAAGTTGACCGGATTCGTTTCATGGGTGGAGGTCGCACCATGCGGTAAGGTGAGTATGTTGATTGCCACTGAGAACTGACCCGGCACTGGAGTGAACCCCGCTGGCTGGACCACGAGGACCCGAAAGACTGATACGCTCGATGGGCCTTGAACGAGGAAGGCTCATGAAGTCACGAGGTCCATACCGTCGGCATTCGACGCGATTCAAATTGCAGCTTTGCCAGGACATCCGCAGCGGCGTGATCGGGCGCCGTGATGCCCAACACACGTATAACGTTTCGGCAAATCTCATCCAGCTTTGGCTGACACAGTTCGACCGAGGCGAACTGAATGACGAGGAAGCCGAAGCCAGCGTCATCGCAGAATATGAGGCGCGCATCGCAGCTCTTGAGCGCAAGGTCGGCCAGCTCACGATGGAACTGGATCTTGCCAAAAAAACGCCGCGCCAGCCGACCGCCGGCGACAGCGACAGATCCTTCATCGTCACCGGCTCGCGGCCTGTTCCATCAGACGGGGGTGTGAAGTGATCGATCTGCCGAGGAGCACCTTCTACTATCGCGCCAAGGCCAAATCGACCAAACTCTCGGACACGGAGCTCGTCACCCTCATCGAGGACATCCAGGATGAATTGCCTTGCTATGGCTATCGACGGGTGACCCACGAGCTTGGCCGCCGCGGGCACGTGGTCAACCATAAGCGGGTTGCGCGGGTGATGAGGGAGGCAGGCTTGGGAATCAAGCCGCGGAGGCGCTATGTCCGCACGACCGACAGCAGTCACGATTCCCCGATCTGCCCCAACCTCTACCGCAATATGATCCCGGATCAGCCCGATATGGTTTGGGTTGCCGATTTCACATACATCCGAATTGCCACCGGCTTCTGTTATCTGGCCGTCATTCTCGATGCTTTCAGCCGCAAGGTTGTCGGCTACGCCTTGTCCCGACGGCTGGACACGCCATTGGCACTCGCAGCCTTGCGCTCCGCTCTGACAAGCAGGAGACCGCCATCAGATTGCATTCATCACACCGATCGTGGGTGCCAATACGCATCCGAGACCTACCGAAGAGCACTCGAAGCCGCTGGACTGCGCGGCTCCATGAGCGCAATCGGCAACCCCTACCACAATGCGCAGGCAGAGAGCTTCATGAAGACTTTGAAGGTCGAGGACGTCTACGCGGCTGGATATGACAGCTTTGCCGATGTGGCCGAACGATTGCCCAGGTTCATCGAAGAGGTCTACAATTCGAAACGGCTGCATTCCGCCCTTGGCTATCGAACACCAGAGGAATTTGAAATTCAACTCGCTCAGAGGCGGCTTAGTTTGGCGTCCTCGCCTGGTCCAGCCCGCGGGGTTCACTCCAGCTTACTCCAGTAGGTATGCCCCATAGAAAGTCTTCGAAGAAAAGGGGCGATCGAACCATCAGTTCTTCAGGGCGCTGCCCTGGTGTCACATACGCGTGCGAACAGGGGGCTGCCGATCCTCTGAGGCCAGGTTGAGCGTCCGTAGGAATGCTTCGAAGCTGTCCTCGGAGAGCGGCTTGGAAAGGAGGAAGCCCTGCAATTCATGACAACCTTGCGATCTCAGAAAAGCCTCTTGTGCAACGGTTTCCACACCCTCTGCTGTCACCTCGAGGCCGAGGTTGGTTGCCATGGTGATTATCGAACGGACAATTGCGGTGTCTTCCAGACTACTGTTCGGCTGGATCTTCCGAATGAAGCTGCGATCGATCTTGATCTTGGTGAGTGGGTACCGGGTGAGATAACTCAAAGATGCATATCCCGTCCCGAAATCATCGAACGCGATACCGATGCCTTTCGCGCGCAACCGCTTTAGCGGGACAAGGATGGAATCATCGAGATCGAGTGCAATGTTCTCGGTGATCTCAAGCTCCAATGCCTGCGGCGGCAACCCGCTTTCATCGAGAGCATGATCGACGTCCCGGAGTAAAGTGCCGCAGCGGAACTGAGCCGGAAAAAGGTTGACGGCAATCCGGGGTAGATGCATCGAGCGCCAGACAACGGCGGACTTGCAAGCCGTGGTTAATATCCATCGTCCTACCTCTGGCGCAGTGGCGCTTTCCGCTAATGCATCAACGAAGGCTCCGGGCAAGAGCAGGCCCTTTTGGGGATGACGCCAACGGATCAATGCTTCGGCGCCGCTGACGGTCCTGTTGTCAGCTCGGAACTGGGGCTGAAAGTGAAGAGTGAACTCGCCATTGCCGCAGGCCCTACGAAGCTCAAGGTCAAGGTTTCGACGCGCCTGCGCCTTGGCTCGCAGCTGTGGTATATAAAACCGTCGGGTCTGTCGGCCGGCTGCCTTGGCATCGTGGAGAGCCAAACCGGCGTTCGCGATTAGTTCGTCTGCGCTCGTCCCGTCTGTCGGTGGGATTGCCACCCCGACGCTGGCCGAAATGAAAACGATGTGGCCATCGATGTTAAACTGCTCCCTCAGTTGGCCCTGCATTTGTTCCAGAACCTTGGTGACGACAGCCGGATCGTCGCAATCCGGGCCAATCACGGCAAACTCGTCGCCGCCGGATCGGTAGATGCTTGCTCCAACGCCAATGTCGGTCAAGCGTTGCGCGACCGACCTCAGAAGCGCATCGCCGACTAAACGTCCGAGCGTATCGTTTGTGTTTCTGAAACCGTCGATGTCGAACTTCGCCAGCGATATCAGACGACCACCGGCTTTGGACAGTAGTGCTTCGAGATCTTCTTGTAGGCTCACGCGGTTGGGCAGCCCGGTCAATTGATCGAAGAGAGCCAATTGTCGAAGTCTCTCCTCGGCAGCTTTTCGCTCGGTCGTATCGCGGCCGATGAAGTAGTAGCGCTGGTCAGCTTCCGACCAGACGCCGGACCAAGAAAACGGCACCGTGTGACCTTCATGGTGAACATATCTACAGCTGAAATTGCGCACGTTACGTCCGCGGCGCGCACGGCTCATTTCACGGCTGGTGTTGTACAGGTCAGCCGGCAGTACGAAGTCTCCGCCTAGGCTGCCAATCATCTCCTCCGGACTGTAACCGATCGTATTGATTGAACTCGGGCTGACGCGCACGAGCTTTCCACGACGATCCATAACGAGGATCAGGTCGAGCGAAGTCTCGAACAGCCGCTGCCTTTCAATAGACTGCTGAGCGAGCGCATCTGACCGGCGCTGAATTTCGAATTCGGCCTGGGCCCGCTCCTTGGATGCCAGAGGCAACCAGCGGAGCGTCAGCAGCCACAGCACGACACACGCGGCGACTACGTTCGCGACTTTCGGCAGTATAAGATAGCTCGGGTTACCCAGAAGGGTCGCGAACGAGTCTGGCAAAACCCCGTAGACACTCCCAAAGTACAGCCCGAAAAAGAGATTTTCGGCAATATTTCGAACTGTATCGAGGAGCAACACCGCGACCAGGAGCCTAACGGTGCCGAAGGTCCGCGGATTTCGTATGTATGCAACGCATAGTGTCGCGAAGACCGCCACCCAGAGGGCGATGATTACCCAATAGATTAGGGCGGCAGCGATATCCATGACATCAAGCCCCTCGGATAAGTGCTCGACGGAAAAAACTTAACGTTCTGATTTGATGTGCCCACTCTGGGGTAGCAGTGATGACAAATTTGGACCAGATAAAGTTGCTCCCTTTATCAACGCGAACGGACCCAGGAGCGATCACTGGCCAAGCCCAAGTAGATTTGAACCGCGCTCGGACACCTCTCACAATGCACTAACGCGAACACCAGCCTTCAGTTCCAAAACGTAAAAACAGTTCCGCTGCAGCGGTTCGATACGGTGAATTAACGGTTATCCGTGGAGTCCCGCAGGACTTAGTCCAACATTGCCGCAGTCGGATACTTCTTGGTCCCATAGAATACGATGTTTGACGGCAGACTGACCCTGTCTCTGGACAGCGTCGGCGTGTTCTTGGGCGACTACCGCATCAGCGAAAACCTTGGTGACGTTTTCGCTGGCAGTGGCAACACGCGCGCCAACCAGACGCTTGATCAAGTTGCCCACATTGGCGGCGAGCCCGCTGCGAGCGGCAGCGCAGTTCTGCAGGAGGTAGCAAGGCGCTTGTGGGGAAGTGTTCTAAACGTAGATGGCAATCACTTCGTAGCTGTCGGTTCCCTCAACGTGTGTTCGACCCCGATCCCCATTATGCAATCCTCCCGCGCCCGCTCTCGAAACGCATTCCGATGTAGGGTAAACGAGTCTTGGTTTCGGACCCTGCAGTTTTGCCTCGTATGGACATCGGGCGGCTGAATTGTCGCGCCTCGCATCTCAGCACCGCCTATGCTGGCCGTTGCCCGGATACTTCCCTGGCTGCTCTTCATCCAAGGATCGTCTCGACTTGCTGTCGCACTTATCGTTACTGCGAACACGAGCTAGTTTGGCCAATCAAGGCGCCCTCAGGCCGGCCTTCGATTCTGATATGGCGAGCCAACAATCTGTATCAGGCTGGCGAAAGCGCCGAACTTGGGAATGACTGTACCGCCACTTGGTTTCGACAGGGCAAAACTCGACTACTGTCCTTGCGAAGCGCAAGTTGAACGGCGTGGCCGTCGGCCCCGGCGACCCTCACCACACCGCAGCCGCTAAACCCCATGGCTTTGGTAAACTCGACTAACGGCTGCCGCAATCGATTTGGCTTTGTGAGAGAACGTAAGAGCTTGCAAAGTTCATGAAGGTCAATTTCAAAGGCCTGCGGGTTTGCAAGTACCGCGTTGCAGCGTTTGATTTTGCTGGCAGGCGGCAAGTCTGTGCTTGGGGTGTTGACGCTAGGCGCGTCACGTCTGCTGCCGACACTTGTGTCGGCTGCCGTGGCTGCTCCGCTGAGTAGCAGCAGGACGATGGTTCCAAACAACATTTTTTTAGAAGCTGCCGACGCATTGGCCATGCTTGCTTCCTCCTACTGCGCTAGTAGTCTTAAGCGCTTCGACAAATGGCGGTTTTCATACTGTATTTCATAACCTTTAAATTCTTGCGTGTGGATAGTGACGTAGTTTAATAAAATTCTCCAAATACCAAACCGCACACCCAGACGTAATTGCCTGATCGCGACCTCAACCTCGCGCCGTCGAGTATGGGTCGGCCGAAGATCCCGCAAAACTCGAAGGGCCGGATATGAGCAGCCCCATTTACCATCCCGCAACGTGCAGCTTCCCAAAGTGGCAAGACAGGAACGGGGGCTATGATGCTAACCGTTGGCCTATCATTTTTGCCCTTTCATAAGGGATGCTTTAATGAGCTTGTCCTAGTTTAAAGAAATGACTCGGCGCAATCTCATCCTCGCAAAAGCAGCCGTCGTGACCGCGATTGCGGTTGTTTCCACTTTTGCACTTTCATTCTCTAGCCGACTAGCCCTAGGAATGCCGATCGACTGGCTCAGTTGGGTAGAGTGCATCGTGATCCCTATTGTCATCGCAATGCCAGTCGCCTCGTATATTTTTCATCAGTCTGAGATGTACAAGGAAGCCAGTGAGGCGCTCGCGAGATCCCATGCGGCATTGAGCGAGACCCACGAAAAACTCAACTATTCGACAAGCCATGATCCGGCGACCGGACTCCTGAACCGAGAGGCCTTCATTGGTCACCTGGCTCGTGTGGGCCGAGACGAAGAATATGACATGCTGCTCCTGATTGATGCCGACGATTTTACAAAGATCAATGACCAGCACGGCCATGCCAAAGGCGACGAGGCCTTAAATCGGATAGCCAAGGCTCTTCTGTATGCTACTCGCCCCAGCGATGTTGTGGGCCGAACTGGAGGGACAGAGTTTGGCGTCATCCTGCGTGGCGTCGACAAGGACAGTGCGATGTTGCGGGCGGAGATGATCAGACGGCAGGTCGAGACAATTCGCTGGATGAAAAGCGATCGCGGAAGCATCAGGACGACAGTCAGCATAGGCGGCGCCGAAATGCGGGGCTCTGTCGATACAGCACAGAGCCTGCGTCAAGCCGCTCGATGCTTATATGAGGCAAAGCAGCAGGGACGAAACCGTGTCTCATTCACCTACAAATTGGCATAGCCTTTCCCGGTAAGTGGACCAGAGGTGTTGCTGTTAGGCGATGTTGGGAGCAGGAGCATTTGTCGTGGTGCTATCTCACCAGTGCCGGTTTGGTCTTGCGGCCGAGCCCCAATTCCTTAGCCATCCGAGAGCGCAGTGCTGAATAATTGGGTGCGACCATGGGATAATCGGCAGGAAGCCCCCACTTTGCCCGATATTCCCCCGGAGTTAGTTTGTAGTTTGTCTCGATGTGATTTTTAATAGATTTAAACTTACGCCCATCTTCCAAGCAAATAATATAGTCTCCCGTCACGGAGATCTCAATCGGTACCGCAGGCCGTAAAAATCGAGGGTTGGAAGATGGTCCTCTCGGCGAATTTATTTCAACAAAAGATTTGTGAATAATTCCTATAAGATTGCCAACTTCATCTAAAGGTACAGCATTATTTGATAAATATGCGGAAACAACTCTCGCAGTGAATTGTACAGGAGAAATAGCTTCTACAAGCCTAGCAGATAGCATTTCCATTATTTTGTTCCCTTTTATTTTTATGTGATGAAATGGCCTATACGATGCTTTCCCCAGGGGCAAGATGCAATCAGGGTTGCATAACTGCGCGCAATAAATACCTTGGCGTGTATTTCGTCGTGCTACTCGCTACGGGTGGTTGTACTTTGTCAAGAGCACGCGCGCGTGTTGATTGACGTTGTGTTAGGATCAGCTAAATCACCTGCTTAGCCCCCCAGGTTGGCTCTGCCCGGGACACGCACATCGCTGGCGTGTATTGAATGAGTGACGACTTGCACGCTTGATCGCGTTCGTGAAAATGCCGAGTGCTGAAGCAGCGCTACATCGCGACAGCAGATCCAAAACTGGATGGTAGAATGCTTGACCTCGAACTGTCCGAAGCCCAGGAACTGGCGCAGGCTATGGGCGATCCGGAGTTCACTGACACTCTAGACGCCTATGAGGCCCTCGAAGTGTTGAAGCTGCTGACCGACGCCAAACTGGACGCCGACTCGACGGGCGATCGGCACCTTAGCCGCGAGATTGGTATGGGCATGCAGATCGCTATAGAGATCGCAGTCGGCCGTTTGATTCACTGACCATGGCAACTTAGGAAACCGGCGCGCGACGCCCTTGATCCTGCAAATGGCGGCGAGTCGGCATCGCTATCTCTGTTGACCGCACATGGTTGGCCTGAGGACCCTTTTTTACACCAATAGCTTTGACACCCACAAAGGAAGATCCACCACAGATTGAGGCATATTTGAACCCGGCAGATCATAGTTGGAATGGTCACAAATTTAGAGGTTAAATTAGGTAATTCTTATTGAGTTAGAACTTAATCCATCGAGGAACATTACGCCAAGCAACAAATTTACCTTTCATGAGCTCTTCAATGGCCGGCGGCGTGCATGTCCCTCCTCTCGGTTCGGGTTATCAAAAAAGAAGGATCCTCATAACCGCCGTTGTTCTCTCGCTTGGGATAGCAGCGGTGCTAGGGGCTGTCGTCAGCGGTGCTATCTATTCCATTGTGCGCACCGCCGATGAACTCGATGAGACAAGGGCAACTGGCGCCGCGGCGTCCGTACTAGAGTCGTTGCGTTCACAGATGGCCGGTACAGTCAGGGATAACGCATTCTGGGACGAGGCTTATCGCCAACTGGATTCGCCAACTCGAGATGCCTGGCTGATCGAGAACTGGGGATTCCCAAGTTTAGACTATCCGCTCTATGACATGGCACTGGTGATTGGACCCGACGACAAACCGCTGCTGCACTACCGCTCTGGCAAACCAATGGATGTGCAGCCCAGCGAGGTTTTCGACAGCTCCTTGGCTCGCCTCGTAGAGCGAGCGCGCGCTGCTGATGGCCTCCAAGGAGACGTCCATGCCGGTTTCATAGGAACAGTGCACGGGCCTGCGGTAATCGGCGCTGCGCGCATCCGTCCCTTCCTTCAGGGCATCCCACCGCCAGAGTCTTACATTCTGATATTTGAGAAGGATCTTGACGCCAACGCAATCAATGAGGCTGCGCAAAAATTCAACCTCCGTGGCCTTCAACTGACTGATACCCGCGTGGAGGGCACTATTGCGGTGCCTTTAAGAGATATTGACGGAAATACTGTAGGCTTCCTCAGCCTTCCATCAGAGAAGTCGGGAACACGCAGCTACGAACGCGTACGTCCGCTCATTTTCGGAGCGGCTGCAACACTGCTCCTGCTGATCGCCGGCATTGGCATAATTGGGCTGCTTTCGGTGCGTTCGCTCGCCAAAGAAGAGGCCCGTGCGAGAGAAAACTCGCTCCACGATCATCTAACCGGCGTGCTCAATCGTCCGGGCCTGTTCGAATATGTCGACAATCTCGCGCCCGATATATGCCGTTCGGCCATGATCGGCCTGTATCTGGTGGATATTGACGGCTTCAAAGCCATCAACGACCTGTGGGGGCAACACGTTGGCGATAAACTGCTAGGGGCTGTCGCAGCGCGCTTGACCGAGGAACTGCCCCCGGGAACAGCGATTTCTCGGTTGGACGGTGACCAGTTCGCGATCGTGTCGTTGGCCGACGCAGCCGGCAAGGTTGCCCATTTGCAATCCGCCGTAGGTGACGTGTTCGCAGAACCTTTCAAGATTGGACGACGCGAGATCGAGATCGGGGTCAGTGTCGGCGTGGCCGAGGCCGCATTGTCACAGGCGAATTTCCACGACTTGTTACGACAAGCCGAAATGGCTCTGCACCAGGCAAAGCATGGTTCAGATGGCGCGACGGTCGTCTTTCACTCGCAAATGGAAGCCGAACTTATTGAGCAAGCGAAGCTTGAACAACAGTTAATCGAGGCCCTGGATCGGCACGAGATCAAGGCCGCATTCCAGCCGGTCGTAGATGCACGTAGCGGGGATCTTTGCGGTGTGGAAGCACTGGCAAGATGGAACAGCGCGAACGGTCCGATTGCTCCCGATGTGTTCATACCAGTTGCTGAGAGGGCCGGGCTCATTGGAATACTGGGATCTCAAATCCTGGAACAAGCCATAGCCCAAGGCTCACGCTGGCCAGGCTTGCAGATTGCTGTGAACGTCTCCCCCGTGCAACTCCGCAATCGATACTTCGCTGGGGGCCTAAAGGCCACGCTCGATAAGTTTGGGTTTGAGCCCCACCGTCTTACAATCGAACTCACAGAGGGCGTTATTATTTCCAATGCCGATCAGGCGAAACGATCAATCTCCGAGATCAAGGCGCTCGGCATTAGGGTTGCTCTCGACGACTTCGGTTCCGGGTTTGCGAGTATCGGCGCCTTGCGGCAATTCCGCTTCGACCGCGTCAAGCTAGACAAGTCTCTTGTCGCGAGTATCGAACACAATGCGCAGGCTGCAGAAGTTTTCGATACCACTATCAAACTGGTAAATGCTCTCGGGGTCCCTGTCACCGTCGAAGGAATTGAGAATCGGCACCAGGCGGAGTTTGCCCGACAGGCCGGGAGCCATCAATTGCAAGGTTACTGGTTCTCCAAACCTCTGTCGAAGGAGGAACTGACCGAGTGCTTCCTTAGGCGCGACCGCTTGAGAGAGTTTCGGGTGGCTGGTTACGACGCTGTCGCCCATCAGCCGCTGGTATGAATATCCGGCCATCAAGGCCGACTTTGGGAGTGGAGCATGTGCCGGCCTCATGTGGAAGCGTGCTGGTAAGCGTCGGACGAAGAAGACCCCGCTCCCTGACAGGAGCGGGGCCTCAAATGTGCCTCGCAGGTAAAGTACTTGTTGGTAGAGCGCGTCAGGCGGGGTTGGGGGGGGCACGCTCTACATCGCAACCATATCAAAACGTATTTCACCAGCAATAGCTAATATCTATTGACGTCTACGTTAGTGCGGCGGCGCACGAAAACAATATTCGATACCGACAGCGCAGTCGGAGCCCCGGGGCAAATTTGCCGAAATCTCCATCGACAGCAAAAAAATCTAACAAGGCACGCAAAACCCAGTGGCCGGCGACACGGGTTGGCGAGATTGCGCGCCTAAAAATGCACATGACAGAAGGTTAGAGGTCGGTTCTGCGAAAGCAGCCAGGCTGATATCCTGTGCGAAAAGCTTGGTTCTTAGCAACCAAAAGGACGCATTTAGCTTATTTATGCTGGCCTTTTCCAATCTTCTGTATAGCATACGGCAGGTACACGAAGCGGGCATTTCATAGACTATCAGACGTTCTTGAAGGCTGCTAATATGGATATAAAGACTGACGAGTACAGCGCTTGGATCGAAGGCACTGACCTATATCTCAGTGGGGTGATGCGCCTGGAGAACAAGGCCGCTTCGGAGATCACGTCACTGGTACGTGACCTCCTCAGCTCTGGACCACCAGTTCTTACGGTGCACCTGTCCGACCTGGAATTTCTCAACTCGCAAGGCAGGAATATTCTGGCAAAATTGGTGATTGAAGCCCGAAATCATCCTCAGGTCCGGATGGTGTTTCGGGGCAATAGCAATATTGCATGGCAGGAACGGTCGCTGCCAAATCTCAAGAGAATATATCCGGGCCTAGTGCTGCTTATGGATTAAAAAGCGAAGGCCTGCCGGGGGGCTGCCCCGATGCCTAGTGGTCAGACTCAGACACTTCGAACCCTCAGAGTGGCTCACGCGGGGCGGTTTGCGTAGGGCAGCTTTGCGGACGAACCTACGGTGGGACGATACGCCGTTCAGACCTACACCGATCATTTACTGGGAAGCGACTTGCTGCAGCACAGCTGCGGCATGCCTGCCATTCGGGGTCGGCGCGATGTATCGATTGAGGTCATCTTCTGTGCGCGGGAGCCAGCGCACCGCGAATGTTTGACAATCGGCTTCACGCGGAGGCTTGTCGCTGCATCCAGCGAAGCAGGGCTTCCAAGGCCCCGGGCCTCGGGTGCTCGGCCCGATAGACAAAGTAGAAGCCGTAGCCGGGCAGAACGATATCGCTGACTCGCAGAAGACGGCCATCGCGAAGCTCCCGTGCAACGAGCACGTCACTACACAGCCCAAGACCCTGTCCGGCTACGATCGCTTCGATCCCGTGGTGCTCTTCGTGGAATTTCAGTTGCGGTGGCCGGACGGCGCCGCTGATTCGGTAGCCTGCCGCTCGGGCCGCAGTCTCCCAATGACGCCAAGTGGGCGCACCTGCGTCGGTCAGGGGCCAGCCGACCTCGACACGTGGCAGATCGAGGATCGCCTGAGGCTCGATCATGCGGACGCCTCCCTGAAGAATCGACGGCGCCGCAACGACGTGGAAGGTATCGCGAAGTAGCTCCACCGCGACTCCATCTGTCGGGGATCCCCGCGCATAACGGATCGCAACGTCAACTTCGCCCGTGCGAAGGTTCAGTACCGTATCCGTTCCCACAAGGTCGAGCGTCGATCCCGGCGCTTCCGCTCGCCAGCTTTCCAGGCGCGGCAGCAGCCAGCGCGCGGCGAAGGCGCTGGTTGTCGTCACCCGAAGATGGCCGATCGGGCTGCCAGGGGTAAGGCGCGCAAGCTCGTCCGAGATCGACAGAAAAGCGTCCCGGACAACCGGCAGAAGCTGTGCGCCCGCAGTGGTGAGCTGCAACGGCCTCGGCTGGCGCTGAAAAAGGGGCTGGCCGCAATAGCGTTCCAGTAGCCGTATCTGGTGGCTGACGGCTGTGGGTGTGACGGACAGTTCCTCGGCCGCCTTCCTGAAGCTAAGAAGGCGGGCCGCGGATTCGAAGGCCTGAAGCTCTCGAAGAGGCGGAAGGCGGTGCATGCGTCGAATTCTAGATGAATTGTACTCACCTTGCGCCGAATTCTTTGCTGTTGCCGCGCATCTCATCGAGTCCGACCATTCCGGCATTCTGGAAGGAGATCATCATGCTGGACGGACAATCGGCATCGACCGCTGCAACCATGATCGAAAGGTTCGAACAGATCCGCCCTTTGCTGGCAGAGCAATCCGGGCGCTTTGACGCGGATCGAAGGCTGTCGGACGAGGTGTTTGGTACCTTGAGCGAAGCGGGGTTCTTCCGCCTTCTACTGCCAGCTCAACTGGGCGGATGCGGGCTTTCGCCCCTCGACTTCATGACCGTGGTCGAGCATGCCGCAGCAGTTGATGGAACAATCGGCTGGCTCGTCGGAAACGGAGGCGGCATTTCGCGCGCTGGCGGCTATCTGCCGTTGGACGCCGCACAGAAGGTGTTCGGGAAACCGTCGGCCTTCGTCGCCTCAAGCACAAGCGCGATTGGCAAGGCGGTCCCTGCTAGGGGTGGATACCGCATCACAGGCCGGTGGCCTTTTGCCAGCGGCGCGCCACACGCCACGACCTTTGCCCCGCTTTGTGAAGTGAACGAACGCAGTGGGCGGATCGTTCTAGCGTTCTTGCCCCGTGAGGCCGTCAATCTGATCGACAACTGGCATGTGTCAGGGATGAGAGGCACCGGAAGCTGGGACTTCGAGGCAGACAATGCGTTCCTGCCAGCCGAATTCGTTTGCGACTTTCAGCCAAATCCTACCCACGCCGGTGTCGTCTATCGCCTTCCGGGCATTTCCGCCTTTGTCTGGACTGTTGCCACAGTGCCGCTTGGGATCGCGAAGGGCGCAATCGACGCGCTCATCTCGTTAAGCTCCGGCCACCGTCGTCAGGGCATGACCGTCCCTTTCGCAGAACGCGAACTGGCTCAGGCAGAGATCGGGCGCTGCCTTTCGCAGTGCAGGGCGGCTGGCGCCTACATGCGGTCAGCCATGTCGGCCTTGTGCGCGTCCGTCGAAAGCGAGGGCTCTGATCTGGTTGCGGCCCGGATCAACTACCGGCTTGCCTGTTCTCACGCCGCTGAAGTCGCAGTGAGCGTCGTACTGCGGGTGAACGATCTGATCGGAGCCCGGGCTCTTGCCGAGTCCCAGCCCTTCGAGAGGCGCGAACGCGACGTTCGCGCGGCGGCCAAGCACATCGCCATGAGTGCCGAGCAGTTTGTGATCGGTGGCCGCTACACTCTTGGCGGCGATATCAGCGGCGCAAGCTTCTAACGATGAGCGCGCTGGTCCCGACGTACTCCGCCGCGTCGGTCCGCTGTAGAGCTGCCGGGGCCGGCCGATCTTCGGCGTCGGGCGCGTGATCATCTGTTTCCACTGGCTGGTCCAGCCCCGTCCGTCTGATCGCGAGGATCGCGGTGGGGAGGCTTGGCCCTACCCGGAAGCGCCCAGCGGCCGCGAGCGGCGAGCCTATGGGCGCTGCGAGGCTATCGGGCTTGCCGATCACGCTCCCGTCGAGCACGTCAGAGTGACGAACAGGGTGGTTGTGCCGTGGCGCTTGTAGTCATGGGTCATCGTCGCGCCTCGGCCCTTCTTGAGCGGCAGGCGCGGCTGTGTCCGGTCGAGCGCTTGGATCTGGGACTTCTCGTCGACGCATAACACCACGGCATGAGCCAGAGGTGCCACGTAGAGCCCGACGATGTCATGCAGCTTCTCGGCGAAGGCAGGATCGGTCGAGAGCTTGAAGCGCCGCCAACGATGCGGTGCCACGCCATGTGTCTTCCCGATCCTCTCCACTGTCGAGACGGCGAGCCCGGAGACCTTTGCCATCGCACGCGCCGTCCTGGCTTCATGCGGCGGTGGCCTGAGCGTCATCTCGACAATTGCCTTGGTGCGGTCTTCCGCAACCGGTGCCCTTCCAGACGGTCGCCTTCGCTGATTGCCGCCATGATGGCATTCGTTCCCAGGCCTTCCGCGCTGAGCAGCACGATCCGGGCGCGCCAGACATGCTTCTGGGCCGAATTGCGGTCAGCGGTGATGCCCTCAAGCCGACGACTATTAGCATCGCTGAGTGTGATGGAAATCCCAGTGCGCATACCGCAGACTCGCACACGCCGCCATCTGACGGAATTCCCTTCGGGACTCATCCGTCTCGATCATACCACTAGTCTAGGTCACATACCCATAAACGGGATTCCCATTTGGCATCGGTTGTGATTCCCTTCCTGCAATCAGCGGGAGGTGATCATGGCGCGTTTCGATCTGTCGGATTTCGAGTGGTCGGTGATCCAGCCTCTGCTTCCGACGAAGGTGCGCGGGGTGCCGCGCGCCGATGACCGCAAGGTGCTGAACGGCATCTTCTGGCGGCTTCGCACGGGTGCTCCCTGGGCCGACATTCCGACGCGCTACGGTCCGCACACGACCTGCGTCAACCGCTTCAACCGATGGCGCAGGGCTGGCCACTGGGCGCGCATTCTCGAAGCTGTATCAGCCGCTTACGATGGTGACGTGCAGATGATCGACTCGTCTTCGATCCGGGTCCACCAGCACGCCGCCAACGGTCAAAAAAAGACGAGCGATCCCGTTGCATGGGTCGCTCGCGCGGCGGCCTGACCACCAAGATTCATGCGCTCGTCGATGCCGAGGGCCGTCCGATCCGCCTCAAGCTGACCGAGGGCCAGGCGCATGACGGACGCTCGGCCGCCGACATGTTCGAAACGCTGGAGGCCGGACACATCTTGCTGGCTGACCGCGCCTATGACGGCGATGCGCTCCGCGCCGCAATGGCCGAGCGGGGCGCATGGGCCAACATCCGCGTCATGCCGAACCGCGTCAAAATCTTCCCATTCAGCGCGTGGGTCTACCGCCAGCGCAACGAGGTCGAACGGTTCTTCAACAAACTCAAACACTTCAGGGCCGTCGCCACCCGCTACGACAAGCGCGACGACAACTTCCTCGCTTCCGTCCAGCTTGCTTCAATCCGCATCTGGTTGCGTAGCGTGGCTGCCCCCCTTCGGGTGCGGCGGCCATGCCGCAACGTGCAAGCGAACCAGATGGTTGGCCATTGTGTTTCTCTTAGTTTTTGGGAACAATGCTTAGGTCGGTTTTCGCGGGGGGCGTTAAGCCGGAGCGGCATCAATGAGTGAACGACCCGTTAGCGCAGGCGACCATGTCCTTGTGCGGCTTGAAGTGACCCACCGACTTAACGGCGGCTATTTGATCTTGGCTGGGCCTGGCGTAACACCGATAACCGTCCATGAGGACGAAGTCCTAACATTTGCGGCAGTCCACGAGGGGCACCTGAAGGGAACGCCTGCTCGCTTAGCTGCGATTGGGTAACCCCCATCGTCCGGCGACGATTTCACGGGCCGACGCTGCTGACTTGGCCGGGTTCAGCAATCGTCCACGACATCGGCGCTGGCGTCGTGTAGGGCGCATCCGGTCTGGATGAAAAAGCCGAGCAACTATGTCCGCCTCGCGGCTTAGCCCAGAGGCCCGAGAATCGTCGTTTTAACCCGGCCAATCGTATTTCTGCGCTGCCCGAACCATGGCTGCGGTGGCCGGACTGAATTGCCTTCCCGGCACGGTTACAAGGGAAATGCTCCGTGTCACCGACGGCTCGACAAGCGGACGCTGCAGAAGTTCGGGCAACGTGACGGAGTATTCCGGCATGAAGGCGAAGCCAATTCTGGCGAGCACCATCGACTGCACCCAGTCTTCGCGCTCAGAGCGAAAACGGGCGTACAGGTTCACATTGGTCTGTCGACAAACATCCATCACCATGTCCCGCATCTCGCACGACAGGCGATCAACATACGGTTCGTCGGAAAGGTCGCTCAACCGGATGGCGTCAACGGCCGAAAGCCGATGGTCGGGCGGGAATATGACGACATAGCGTTCCTTGTAGAGCTCTTGGACGCGGAAGAAATCGCCAAGGCCGTCGAGAGGATTGAGGACGGCCAGATCGAGTTCGCCGCTTTCGAGACGGCTCCTCAGATCGCCGACTTTTCCTTCGCTGACCTCAAGGTCTACTCCTTGGAATTCCTTCTGGAACCGGGCAAGAAATCGCGACAGCTTCACATGGCCGATGGTTGACATGATGCCAAGGCGAATGGGCACCTGATCTAGAAGCCTGAAATTGTCGGCGAGAGTCCGGGCCGCTTCCGCCTCCTGCTTGATGTGTTGCAAATGCGGGAGAAGCGACCGACCGAACTCACTCAGGAGAACACGCTTTCCTTCCCGGTGAAACAAGGCCGCGCCAAGTTCATCTTCGAGGGTCTTTATCGCCTTGGTGAGGGCGGGCTGCGACACATTGCATTGGGCGGCCGCCTTGGTGAAGTTCAAAGCTTCTATGGCCGCCAGCACATACCGGACCTGAGACATCTCCACGATTGACCCCTCCCAAAGCTCCTCGGAACAGGATGATACCATACCGATCCATAGCTGCCGGTTATGGATCGATAGAAAACAAGTCGTTCCTAGCAGGCCCTGATCGTGGTCTGCTCTCCCCGCATGAAAAGAGGAGGACGAAATGAGCGTTTATATGGTGGAACGGGATCTCAAAGGGATCAGCATGGAAGCCCTTGGTGGCGCGCAGAAAGCTGCGATCAGCAAGGCAACTGAGATGTCAGCCGCAGGCACGGAGATCAAGTATCTTCGCTCAACCTTTGCACCCGAGGACGGCCGCTGCATGTGCCTCTTCGACGCCAATTCCGATGCCGATGTTAAACGTCTGAACGACGATGCGGGCCTACCCTACCACAAGATCGTTCCGGCACTTGATCTTACGCCGTGACCGATGAGGCCGCCTTACAAAGGGCGAGCGCAACTCCGCCTACCCAAAGTTGCCGTTTTGATGCCCGGCGGCGTTTTGCTTTGGCATAAGAAAAACCTTCGGCCGCAATCCAGGGGAGATTGCGCGTTCGCGGGCAAAGCCGCCCGGCAGATAAAGGTCGAAAAGCTAGGGTCCGATTCCGACGTGTGGAAATCTTTCAGGCCGCGGCCAATCCGGATAGGTTTGGAAGACGATCGCGAGCTGTGTTTTCCTACATAGAGGTTCACCTAACTTCAGGGGCAAGTCCGGAAACCAACACGACCATTTCGCCTGTGGCGCAGCACTCTACCTGTGGTCATCGCGCTGATTGGCAAAACCGCCGGCGACGTCGTGCTGCTGCTAGCAGGCTTCTCTGATTGAGATCATTGAAGGCAAGCTGCTCCTGGTTTGTTTATCGGATCAACAACGGGGCCGCCGCATGATAGGGCCGCGAAGCTCCTCGTAGATCCGGATCAGCGTCAGCCGCTCCCGCTGCGGCTTGCCCGCATTCGCCGACAACAGGCGGTCCAGTTCCTCGCGCCAGGCGCCCATCCGGGGATAGGGATGGTGCTTGCGCTCGTAGCGGAACTCCGTCTCGCCCGAGCGCAGCACCTTGCGCACCACCTTCCGGGAGACCTTCAACTCCCCGGCAGATCGCCTTGATCGACTTCCCCTGCACCAGCGACAGCCGGCGTATCTTTGCAATCGTCTCCACCACCAACATCCAAAACACAAATGCCTCCGATCAAACCGGAGTCATCTTGATGACCCCACGTTAAGGGGTCCCGTTTGGACGAAAATCACCCCTCAAACGGGGTCCTAATTCCACGAAAAATCACAGTAGGTCGTCGCTCGGCAGGAGGGGTCCGCCTCGCAGGCATTCTGGCACTGCATTTGCGACACCGAGCGTAACGTGGCGTAGTCGAAGCCGATGACGTCATGATTGTCGAGATAATTAAAGCTGCGTGTGAGGGGAGTCTCCGCAGGCGCCTGCTGTGATTGCGCTGGCTGCGTCGAGGCTACCTGCACGCTGCCATGACACAGAACCTGGACTACTGCTGGTGCGACACGCTCGGCCAGATCCGCGGTCGAAAGTAGCGACTGGCTCGCTTCCGCCGTCTGGTACGAGATATCTCTGCTTTGCAAGAAGAGCTCGAGAACATTCACCCGGAGGGCAAAGTTGACGTTCTGCGGAAGTATGCCGGTCTCGCCGACAAACTTTGAACCGAGTACTGCGGTGGCGACCCCGAGGATCGCACCCCTATGATCAACCACCGGCCCACCGGAATTGCCAGGTTGAAGAGGCGCTGAAATTTGCATGTACCGCGTGTCGTTGTCGATTCCGACCAGCGAGTTGATATTGCCTGTGGTCACCTTGATAGAATCGGAGAGCACGCCATGGAGTGGGAAGCCAAAGGCGGCGATATCCTCGCCCAAGCGGGGCTGTGAGGACTGCAACTGAAGGAATGGCTTGCCGATGCCGCCGGCCAGTTTCACTGCCGCAAGATCGTTCTGTTTGTCGATCTTCCATTCGGTCGCTTCGCCAAGCGAAGGGACGGTGGCACGCTGGCACCCTTCAAGCACATGGGCATTGGTGATGAGCCAGCCATCGCTGTTTATCAAGAACCCGGTGCCTGAACTCGTCACGTCCGATTGCGCTGTCGCTTGGGTCGCAAGTCCGCAAATCAAAGTTGCGGCAACAAAAAGCCGCCCGACACAATTACCGAGTTCGCGCACGATATTCCCCCAAGCAGCCCAGGACACTATGACCAGACACTAGACTGGCTCAAGTCACTGGCGGGCGGGCCGCCAGCCAGCTTGCTGCGCTTCCACTTCTGAACAGAACCAGCGCTCGCCTTTTGCTGCAGTGACCTTTGTCTTCGCGTAAAATTTCTGGTCTGGCATGTGATAGATGCGATCGCCGTCGGCTGCGATGTTCCCCTTGATCCGACAGGACGACGACACCAGGCCATAGCGCGGCGTCGTCGTGGCCGGCTCCTCTGGTACATGGACAATCGCGGGTTCAGCAGTCTCGCCTCGTTGTTGGGCGCGCCATTCCCATGGTGGTTGGAATGAGCCCGACCAGACGCCAATGCGCTCTTTCTTTGCGGCGCTCTGATGAGATGCGTAGGTCCCATTGCTATACCGCGGCCAGTCCAGCGCGTGGCCGTTGCGGGCCAGCCATTCAGCGATGTTCTTGCCATCAGCGCGGCGGCAATTGCCGACAAAGCGGCCATAGCGATCACGATCGACGAATTCGCAACGGGTCGGGGAGGATCGTTCGAGATACTCTGCAAGGGCTGCGGCTGCGACTGAGCCACACCGATAGTTCGCGCCCTTTGCATCCTTACAGATTTGGGCTGATTCCGGTGCGTCAATTCCGTTGATACGGACGCGTTCACCACGGATTTCGATGGTGTCACCATCGACAACTGATGCTCGGCCGATAAGCGGCTGAACTGGGGTCTTGAGATGAGTAGGCGGCTTCTGATCAAATCCGAAATAACCTGTCATGGCCGACGCCAACATCAACAGGCTCACCATCGCTGTTGATCGGGCACGGACCAAGCTCCACCGTGGTCGCTTCGAGGCGGCCACCAATCGCTGTGGTGTTCGAGGTGGCAAGAGGTGCAGCGATCGCTTCATATCAACGCCTGTTTCCTGGAAAACTACCCTTTAGTCTTTGCAATCTGGTGCAGGCGGATCGCCGCATTTTACCGATCCAGCTCATTTCTCGGCCCTTGGACCGTGCGGTCTGATTTTCCGAATCGCCTTGGGCTGATTGGTGGGTTCGCCACTGGCAATGTCGGGAGATCTCATGACAGCAAGCCGTTACCGGCTACGGCTCCGAGACAAAGCCAAAACCATCAGGCCCGAACTTCGGCAAGAAATCCTTCTTGCAGAACCTCTTGTCACCACTGCTTAGGATGCCACCCGCGATCACCAGATATGGCTCGACCTTGGTGGTGAACGCCTTCTGGTCGACGTCGTGCGCCTGCAGGTAATCGACCATGGAGGCCGCATTGAAGTCGTAGCCGCAAATCTCAGCTCCCCTGATCGCAAGTGCAGCGTTGAACAGGACTTCATTGTCTAGAGATGCGACCGGCTGGGAGGCTGCGGCCGGCACCTCTGTCGCCTCTTTGACCGCATTGCTGATCTCGTCGACCGATTTTTGTCCGCAAAGGGCAAGCCCGGCATCTATCACCGCGTCGACCAGCTTGATATGTGTCCCACGTTCGAGTTCTTCGACCGGTGCCACCTTGTCATTTGCCAACACGATGCCGTCGCCAGCCTTGTGGCGAACAAACTGCCGGGCCTTGCCATTGGCGGCAATGAAGCGCTCGCCGATGGTGAAGAAGACCGCGTTGTTGCCGTCGGCGAAGCAGATCACTTTGGTCGAAAGCTCCTTGAGCGACCAAGCACCTGCCGGGACATCCTGTTTGACCAGGACCTTGGTTCTCGGTTCGCGATAGCTCACCCGTTTGCCCAACGCCTTGTTGATGTGGGTCAGGCCGACAATTTCAGGGGCGGATGGGGTAGGAGGCGTAGTTGTGGTTGTTGCGGCAACGACATCGGTGGTTGCCAATGGCGAAGGCCCGGCATTTTCCGGTGGCCGACCTGCTGATTGAGGTTCTGGTGCAATTGTAGAGCCGCCTTGGTCCCGAGGGGCAGGCGCCCAGCCCAAGGCGATAGCAATGACAAACGGCCCGATCAGGATGCCGGGCAATCCCAGGAAGAGTGCCTGCATCCGCGATCGAAACGGCGGTACCGGTCGGATGAGGCTCGCCAAAACCAGTATCAGTCCAAAGAGCCAAACGATGACGAGTAAAGCCGTCAGGTCGTTGGAAGCACCCATGATTCGTTCTCCAATGGCGTCCGGGTGTCTGACCGGATCGTAAGCATCATTGGAGTGGACATTGGCGTACTATCGATACGATTTACAAGTCAATTCCGTATGTTAGATCGGTTCAAACTCCGAATGCCCGCATTCATGATACGGCTCATGGAGCTCAAACAGGCACTCGGACGTCGGATCAAAACGCTGCGCGACCTGCGTGGGCTGACGCAAAACGACCTCGCTGCTGAAATCGGCCGCAGTCTTGATGCTGTCTCAATGATCGAGAGGGGGCTCAACTGGCCATCAATGGCCACGGTGGAGAGGATGGCTACTGCCTTTAAAGTATCGACGACGGAGCTGTTCAACGACCTCGGTACAACGGGCTCGGCCAACGGCCAGGATTTGGTGGTTGTCGGCAGAGAACTGCTGGCTAAACTCGGCCAGCCAGAACTCGAGGTTGCTGTGGCGACACTTGAAGCGCTGGCTCGCAAATCGGCGGCGGCATCCACCGTTCGCCCGTGACGGGGATCGGAGCCCGTCCAGGAGAGCCCTTGTCAGCGCCGATTGATAACGTCGCGTCTTTCGCGAATACGCTGACCAGTCGCCGGATCGAACCTCGGAATACGATTGCCGAGTGATTGCATGAAACGCAGGAATTGCTCCATGCTATCGACCTGATCGTCGTGTCGCGAACCTGGGAAGGCCAAAACCTCTTTCAGGAATTCGCCGCGCCACAAGGCCTCTTCCGGGATGAGCACCCTGCCTTGCTCAATAAGCGAGGACACACCTGCGACACGGCTAACCTTGTCGCTGCGGGGGGTGCTCTTGGGGAGATACGCGTCCCGGTAGACTAGGGGTAGCTCCTTGAGGAGCGCGAACCCTGTTCCAGCGCGCTCGATCAGGATGATGCCGGGTCGAAACTCTCGCGCCAGTCGTAGGGCCTCTTTGCGCAGATCGGGATACTCAAGCTTCTTGCGACACACGTCGAGCAGATAAAGTTGCTTACCCTTGACGCCCCAGGTGGTGCAAACGGAGAAGTCGTTTTGCTCCTCAGCGTTCGAAGCGGTGTCCCAGCTTTGGACGACCAGATCGAACTCTTCTCGTTTTGGCGGCATGCTGTAGCTCCTGAGCCAGTCACGTCGGATCAGATTGCCGGTCAGCGGGATCGGCTCCTGCTGATATTGTGCCGAAAACTGATGTGTACCGATGTCTTGTCTTAAGGCATCGAGATGGTCCTGGCCTTCTCGGTCTTGCTGGATCAGTTCGCCGGCCCGGCGGTGATAAGTACGGTTGTTGAGGCCATTGCCGGTACGGTAGATGGTATCGACAGTGGCAATCGCGGGGATATTCAGGATGGTCCAGCCATGGTCGTCACGCTCTGTCAGGTGACCCACCAGATCGTTTTCGTGGAGGCGTTGCATGACGATGACGATCGCGCCGTCCTTCTTGCTATCGAGGCGCGACACCACGGAATTGTGATACCAGGTGTTGACCGCAGTACGCTCGGCGTCTGACATCACCGAGCCCGCCTTGATCGGATCGTCGATGATGATGATGTCGCCACCTCGCCCAGTAAGGGTGCCATCGACCGATGTGGCGTAACGAAATCCACCTGACGTGGTCTTTTGCTCGATCTCGGTGTTCTTGGTCTTGCTCAGCCGGGTCTTTGGAAAAAGACTGGCGTAGAGTGGGAGCTCCAGAACACGCCTGAACTCATTCGAAAGGTTCTTCGTCAGATCCTGCGAGTAGGAGATGGATATCACCTTGCGCGCCGGATCTCGGCCCAGGACCCAAGCAGGGAAGGCAATCGACGCGGCGAACGACTTAAGGTGTCGTGGTGGAAGTGTGATGATGAGCCGCTTTAACGCACCACGCTCAACTTCCTCGAGATGCCAGGCGATCGCGTCGATATGCCAATTGGGCTGATAGCCGCCGCCGTTGAGTTCGCCGAAGACACTACCCACAAAGGCGCTAAGTGACCTTCGCCGCAGCTCTGCGAGAAACTGCGACGGGTTGTCTAGGGCGATGAGAATTGGCTGAGCCCCACTCATCGAGCTAGTCCTTCCGCTTTCTGCTTTGAGGACCGATCGACATATCCAGTGCAGTGTCCCCGAGAAGATGCCGGAGCTGGGCTTGGTCAGCGGGTGAAAGAGCCTGCTCATCAACGGTATTGTTTTCAGGCTCGGTATCCTCGCCTGCAATCACGATCAGCGCTTTTACGGTGCTGAGGTCACCCTTGATGGCTTTCACCATCAACGTTTTGACCAAGGCCTCTCGCTTGGTGATCCTGCGGGTGCCATCACCGTCACGGATCTCGATCATCTGCTTGAGCTCTCGCTGAAGGATGGTCTTGAGCGACAGGCTTTCTTTAGGCCTACCTTTGGGATTGCCGCTTTTTCCCGGTTTGAACCGCGTCGCCTTTGGCGGTTTGCCATAGCCGACATCATAAGTCTTGCTGGCAACGTTGCCGATGCGCGCCGATTGCGATGACGCAGTCGGCACTTTGGATTGAGCCTTACCAGAAGGACTGGATGCTGCCGTCGGGGGTGGCGGCCGACGTCGTCGTGGCGTTGCTGCATCATGAGATGGTCGGACAGCATTGCTTGTGTAGTCGCTTCGCGAGGGCCCGCTCATACGCGACCTCCCTGTACCTTGCTGGCAACGACGCTGGGCTCCTTGAGCCAGGTCGGAACACGCCGGCGCCGCGGTACGGGAGGGTTGGATTGTCCCAAGCCAACTTGCTGTGCAGAGGCCGGCATGACCGAAGAACCGTCGTTGAGAGGGCAAGTATCTAAGGTGTCGCTGCCATCTGTCTGGCCAGAATTTTCGGCTCGACGCATCTCGCTGATCGCATGGAAGCCAAGACCTGTGTCAGCGTGAAGCGCTTCGATGCCGAACCGCTCCTCAAAGCGGCGCAGGGCGACATCGACATAAAGCGGATCGAGTTCGACACAGCGCGCAACTCGGCCGGTTTTTTCTGCTGCGATCAGCATCGTGCCGGAGCCACAAAAGCCGTCGATGACGATGTCGCCACGTTGCGAGGCATCCTTGATGATGTCAGCGATCAGATCGACCGGCTTGACGGTGGGATGATCGGCAAGGCGTTTGTTGCGTTCTCGGCCAAAGCTATTGAACCCAGGTACATCCCAGACATTGGTCCGGTTGCGGCCATGACGTCCAAGCTCGATGTTGTTGAGATGGGAAGCGCCCGGTTTCTTGAACACGGCGCAAAGTTCGTGGGCGGAGCGGTACAGGCTTCCCATGCCGCCCTTCATCTTGTTCCAGACAGCGAGGTTGAGCAACTCGTAATCAAGCCCGCGTCCCGCCGCGAGCAAGGTCTCGATGTGTTTCCAGTCCATGAAGGAATAGATCAGGCCGCCGGGAACCAGATGCTCGGACATTGCCGACAAGCTCGATGTGAGGAACTGCTCGAACTGCTCAGGAGACATCTCGCCCGAGGCTTCAGTGAACTCGCGATACCTGGTCCCGCCCAACCCCATGATGCTGGCAATCCCGACATTGTAGGGAGGATCAATAGCAACAAGCCGTGCCGTCTCCCCGCGCATCAAGGTGGCATAGGTTGCCTGCAGCTTGGCGTCTTCGCAGATGAGGCGATGCTGGCCGATCTCCCAGACATCGCCGCGCCGAGATACCGCGACATCAGTGGCAACAACATTCATCTGATCGGCCGGATCACTGCCATCCTCGGCATCAAGCATCACATCGAGTTCGCCGGTTGAAAACCCGGTCAGCTCAAGCTCGAAGCTGGTGTCGAGCACCAGGATGTCTTCGAATTCCAAACGAAGCGCACTCTCGTCCCAGGCAACGCCTTCGGCGAGTTTGTTATCGGCAATGCGATAAGCCCTGATCTGGGCTCGAGACAGGTGGTCAACCCGGATGACTGGCAGTTCTGAATATCCGAGCCGCCGCGCCGCTTCGAGCCGGGCCAGGCCAGTGATCACCGTAAGGTCTGCGTCGACGATGATCGCCCCGATGAAACCGAATTGTCCAATAGACCGGGCAACGGCTTCAACATGGCGCTCAGTTACCTTGCGCAAAGCTCGCTTGGGCTCGATCAACCGGTCGATCGCAATCATCTCGACCTCAGGATGATTGGATCTGGCCCGAGCATCGTCAAAGCTACCTGCACCTTGTTTGTTTGACACGACAAAGACCTCCTCGTTCCGCCGGAGAAAATCCGGCGAGATCAGCAAGATTGATATTTTCGAAAGGCCTGCCCGTCCGCACCACAGGTTGGGCCATCCCTCGGCGGGACAGCTAAATGTTGCTGATTCGGATCTTAAAAAATAGGTATGGGTGCAAGTAATTTTTCACACACCTCACAACCTCTCGCGCCGCGACAAGGAATTGGTGATGTGGTGTACGTTTATCATAATAACTATACGTATAAACTCAAAACTACATAACATACATTGCAAAATATACAGATACGATCGCGCGAATTGCCTCACGCTGGCCCTTGCTCCTTCGAGTGTATCGCTGAACAGCCAACCGGCCAGTGGCAAAAACCCCGATGTCGCGCTCCAGAAGGTTGTTGTCCATCGGCATCCTGCCGTCCTCGGTGTGGCGCGTCAGATAATCCCATTGGTTTCGGGTATAGGAGGCTGTGTCGCCGAGCTGTCAGGCAAGACCTTGGGGCGATTTCGTCGAGCCATACCTTGAGGGTGTTCCGGACGGGTACGCTGTTTGCTGGCGGAAGCGGCGAATGCAGTCGGCCTGCTCGCTTGCAAGTATAGCCATCACTCGTCAATATGCTGCGGTATTCACCGAGGAAGGCCTGCTGGGTGTATCTGGCCGCGGCCAGGCTGACAGTAGAGCAGCACGATCGGCTGTTCACTGTCCTCGCCGCTCCGGTAGGCCCATATATACGATGTGTCGGTGGCCGCCCTGTTCCTTCCTTTAGGACTTGAACCGTCGTCTCGTCGCCATGGATGAGAGGCTGTGACCTGAGCCGCAGTTTCAGTACATCATAGATGCGATGCAGGTGCTTCTCGCTCGAACCGATCACCACCCAATGCCCCAGAGCGCCTCGGCTGACAGGAACGCCGGCGCGCTCAAAGGCTTGTGCTACGCGATAGAGTGGCGTGCCGTCGACGTATTTGTGAACAAGAGCGAAAGCCAGGGTTGAGGCCGTGGCGATGCTGCCCGGCAAGGGCTGCGTCGGCATCGGCGCGGTCACGACCGGCGTGTTGATACCGGAGCGGTCACAATTGCGGCAAGCGTATTTGAAGCGCGCATTCTGCAGACCTTTGCCTTCTCCTCAATATGAAGTTGCTTGGTAACGGCCTCGCCCATGCGATGCATCTGGCCACGGTTTTGGCGCCCGGCGAAGCTCGGGCTTGAGCATGGCCGTGTCTAGCCTGTCGGTTTTCGCCCGTCGTTGTTCACGGTTCACGGCGACGCTGGTCGAATGGATGACATGAGCGTCTGTGCCTCGCGTCCGCAGCCACCGGGCCAGCGAGAAGCCGTCTCGACCAGCATCGAAGGCCGGTGCGACCCGGTCTATCGGCATCCCCGCAGCCTCCGCCTCCGATCGCCAACGCGTGATCAAACCGAGCAATGCATTGGGATCGGGATCGAGTTTCTTGGAGGGGGTGTCGCTGAACGCCGGGAAGCATTCCGGCCACAAGCCAGCTATTCTGACTCATTTCTATCACGACGAGCACAGTGCGAGCTTGATCCAATACAGTGATTGATCGGCTGAGATCCTCGACTTTGGACATGATAGTCTATCCTTCGGGTTGATCGTACGACGATGGTGCGACCTCGCCGTGTTCCCCCATAGCTTCTCAGGCCGCAGAGCACTCAAGAGCAAAACGTGCGCAGAAATTCGCGCTCTTACATCTGGCGAACAGCCCGCTCCGATCCTCGATCGCATCGGCGACAAGTGGACGGTGCTGGTTGTCCGCCTGCTGGTTATTGGCCCGCTGCGGTTCAATGCGCTGAACAAGTCGATCGGAGGTCTGTCAGCCAAAGTCCTGTCGCGGGCTCTCAGGGACCTTGAGCGCGATGGGCTGGTAACCCGGACGGCATTTCCGACAGTCCCGGTTACCGTCGAATACGACCTTACCCCGCTTGGCCGAACGCTTACCCGGACGCTCGGGGCGCTTTCACATTGGGCGGAAGAAAACATTGAGGCCGTTCACACCTCGCAACGGCAGTATACCGACAAATCAAGCCGAAGATGAGCATACGCCAAGCGCATGTGCTTGATCATTTGGCTTCGCTTTTCAGTGCAGCGGCCAAGAAGGCTGCGCCCAATTGCGCGCCTTCGGTGGTGATGGTGTGGCCAACGCCTGGAAGAATGTGACTGTTGGCATCGAGGCCCAGTTCGCGCAGGGCTGCCATTGCCTCGATTGAGGCGCCAGCTGGTATCACCGGGTCCGCCGCACCATGCACCGCCAAAACCCGTGGCGATCCGGTTTGCATGAAAGGTCGCGGCGACGCGAGACGGCCCGAATAGGCGACAACCGCACCAACCGGCCAACGCCCGGAAACAATGGCATCCAGCGCCATGATGGAGCCTTGCGAAAACCCGACGAGGACAACCCGATCGAGGTGGTTCAGGAGGCCATGCTGTTCGATGGTGCCGCGCAAGGTATCGTCGAACGCGGGCCTTGCCGCAGCAATGCGTTGCGGCCGGTTCGCCTCGGTCACAGCGGAGATGCTGAACCATTGCCGATCGGCGCCACCCGCGTCAAAGGCGAACGGGCCATCTGGTGCGGCGAACGCAGCCGTGGGTAGCGATGGCTGCCACGCTTGGGCGAGCGGCATGAGATCGGCCCCGCGACTGCCAACGCCGTGCAAGAAGACAACAAGGCTTTTGGCGTGGGAATTGTTCATTGGAGAATTGCCTGTGCTTACTAGCGGTCAACCATTGGTTAAAGGCCGAGATCGCTGAGATCGGGACCGTCGGGCACGATGCCGTTCGGGTTGAGCGACCTGATCGAATAATAGCCCTTCTTGATATGGTCGATATTGACCGTATCAAGAACCCCCGGAATGGCGAGAATGCGCTTCAGATACGCCGACAGGTTGGGATATTCAGCAAGGCGCCTGAGGTTGCATTTGAACAAGCCGTGATAGGCGGCATCGAAGCGCACCAGCGTGACAAACAGCCGGATATCTGCCTCGCTCAACCGGTCGCCGAGCAGGAAAGGAGTTCTGGCCAGGCGCGCCTCAAGCTCGTCCAGCATAGCAAAGACACCACGGTAGGCCTCGTCATAAGCGAGTTGGGTCGTGGCGAAGCCGGCGCGGTAGACGCCGTTGTTCAGCGTCGGATAGATCTCCTCATTGAGCGCGTCGATGTCGGCGCGTAAGGCCTGCGGATAGAGGTCGACGCTTTCGTCAGCAAGCGCCCCGAAGCCTGAATTGAACATACGCACGATTTCGGCGGACTCATTGCTGACGATGGTCCTGCGCTTCTTGTCCCACAGAACCGGAACGGTCGCGCGGCCGGTGAAATCGTCGTCGGCCCGACTGTAAAGTTCATGCAGATAGGTCGCGCTATTGAGTTCGTCCCGGTTGGCGCCTGGATAGTCGCCGAAGCGCCAGCCTTGATCGGTCAGAGCCGGCTCGACCACAGAGACCGACACGATGTCTTCGAGCTTCTTCAGCTTGCGGGCAATGAGCGTTCGCGACGCCCAAGGGCAGATCAGCGCGACATAGAGGTGATAGCGGCCGGCCTCAGCATTAAAGCCGGCTTCGCCGGTCGGTCCGGCCCTGCCGTCAGGCGTGATCCAGCTGCGGAAACTGGAAATCTGGCGAACGAAGCCGCCTTTTTCGTCCTTGGCCTGGACTGGTTGCCAGTCTTCGGTCCACTTTCCGTTTACAAGCATGCTACGTCTCCGTCGCCAAAGAAGGTGGCCCGGGCGCGGCCGGATGTGGACCGCGTCCGGGCGGAATCAGCCACGCACCTTTTGCAGGGCGTAGGCGCCGTTCCCGAGCAGCGCCAGCGAGGCAAGCGCGACAGCCCAGAATGCTGGAAACTCCCAGCCACCATTGGGGTTGCTGAAAAAGAACCCGGCGGCGCCATGTGGGGCGTAGATCGAGCCGAGCAGGATCGGGATCAGCGCGATAGACACCCAGCGGGTCCAGACGCCCGCAATCAAAGCGATGCCACCGAGCAGTTCTGCAGCGATGACCAGATAGGCCAGCGGTCCGGGAAAACCGAGGCTTTCGAAGAAACCGGCGGTTCCTGCTGGTGTGAAGATGAAGATCTTGAGGCCTCCGTGGGCGAGGAAGAGGATGCCCATGCTGACGCGCAGCAGTAGGCCAGCGAGATTGGCGTTGTTTGTATCGTTCATGCTCGTTACTCCTGATGGTTGCTTTTTTGGAACGTTAGGCGGTTGCGGTCTGCCAGGTGGGGGCAATATCGGTGCCGAAACCACGCATGTAACCCAACACGATGTTGAGGCCGGCGACCGGCTCCAGATAGCGCGCCATACGCAGTCCGCCGACCTGGACGGGAACGAAGCCGGACTTGGCAACGATTGCCTCGACCGTGTCGATCGCACCCTGGTCGTCGCCGGCAATGAAGACGGTGGCGGGCTTGTCGCCAACCTTGCCGCCCGCCTGCAGCACCGAGGCGAAGATCGTATTGAACGCCTTGACCACGTTGGCCCTGGGCGCGAGCTTCTGGATGTCCTCGCCAGCGCTGGTGGAATGGCCGATGGTCAGCCCGGCGTAGTCGGGGGTCAGCGGGTTGGTGATGTCGATGACAATCTTGCCTTCCAGACCGCCTGCCGCGGCAATCGCCTCGCCAGCTGCGTCGAATGGCACCGCGAGAACGACGATATCAGCATTGCTGGCCGCCGAAGCGATGTCCGTGCCCGAGACAGTGCCGCCCAGTTCACGGGCCGCTTCGCTGGCACCGGCGGCATCCCGTGAACCTAGCGTGACGGAATAGCCGGCCTTGGAAAATACACCGGCAAGGCCCTTGGCCATGTTGCCGGTTCCGATAATCGCAATGGTCATGATTGTGTCTCCTTGAGCAACGCGCTTGATCAGCGCCGATGGCGAGGAGATAGCGCGTTTCCACTGAAGATATTATCCGAGGAAAGGGAAGCTATTTGCTTCCAAAATGGAATTAATCGGCTACCAGCCTTTGTCCCAATCTGGGCCGCTGCGGTAGTGGGCTACCAGGAAGTCCACGAGCAACCGGACCTTGATGGCGAGATGCCGGCCGGGCGGATAGAGGGCATAAATGCCAAGCGGCTTTGGTTCGAATCCACGAAGTAGGGGAACCAGTCGTCCCGCGCGAAATCGGGGGCCGGCGATGAAGCTCGGAGCGCGCGCCACACCGAGACCCGCCTCGGCGGCCGTCAGCGCAACATCGGCATTGGAAAAGCGCAGCCGACCGGCGACTTCGATGAGCGTGTCACTGCCGTCCGGCTCTCGAAACGCCCAGATACCAGGTTCACGGAAATTGGTGTCGATAATGCAATTGTGCGACTTCAGGCCGATTGGCGTGCGCGGCACTTCATGTTCTTGCACATAGGCCTCGGACGCGCACACCACGATGCGCGCTTCACAGAGATGCCGAGCAATCAGGCTGGAATCAGCAGGGCTGCCGATGCGGATTGCGGCGTCGAAACCCTCGTCGACCAAGCTGACGACCCGGTCCGAAAAACTGACGTCGAGTTCGATCTGCGGGAACTGTCGGGCGAACTCCACAAGAACCGAAGCCAGTTGGGCAGCGCCGAAGGAGACGGGCGCAGTCATTCGCAAGCGCCCCTTCGGTGTGCCGGAAACGTTGCGTACCGCCTCCTCGAGCGCGTCGAAATCGGCAAGCAGAACCCTCACGCGTTCGAAGTAGGCCTGCCCCGCTTCTGTTGCCGCCAGTGCGCGGGTGGTACGGTTGAGCAGCCGAACGCCAAGTTCCCCCTCCAATCGCGAAATCAGCTTCGAGGCCTGTCCGGCACTGGTTCGCAACCGTTCGGCGGCCCTTGCAAAGCTGCCCGCCTCCATCACGGCAACAAACATCCTGTCACATTCAAGCCGATCCATGCGAAACCAGTAGCGGCAGATGGCTTACAGTCCAAGGGGGCAGGTCATTTAGGACAATTGCTTCTAATCGATCCGGACCACTTGCTGCGAAAATATCGCGGTATTCGGCTCCAGCCTGCCATACCGCACCTATCGGTCCGAATTGTCATTTCAACCAGAATTCTGGGCCGTCTTGCCTGTCATTCTGGATAACGGTATTTGGTTCATGGAGTTCTCGACAAAAGCGATGGCGCCGTGATGGTTGCCATGTCTGGGTCGCAGGCACTGACCACTTAACGCCTCCCCGCGTATTGATCGCTAGCGGCGACAGCGCTGCTGTCGGACACTGCGGACGAGCAAGTCGGGCGCCAAAAGTGCTGCAGTGATCACAGGCAGCGTGGGATGATTATCGGCTCAGTTCGATTTGATCTGCTCGAACCAGAGCATCGGCAAGTCAAGTCCGTGAGCTACATCGGCCGAGGCGATATCGATCATTGTCTCAAAGATCTCGGTGACGATCGTTGGATCAAAAAAGGCAAGGCGCAGAAGCTGGGAACGTAGCGCTCGTCGAGATTTTCCTGATCTGCGATCTCGCGCGCCGACTTTGCAATGGCCAGTTAGCAGGTCAGCGTATCATGTCGCGCCGCGGGTAATTGCCTTGATGGGTCTTGTTGGCGGCAGTTGGCCCAGCATTTCCTGATGCCGTGATGAGGTGCGGATGTTAACCTCGACCGCTGTCATGTCGCTGTTGCGCCTGCAATGCTGTCCAGCGTCAGCTCTATCGTGATGCGGTCGCCACCGATCGTCACCGAACTGATCAGCGATTGAATTGCATTCCCGCTGGTCGTTTGAACCGGTCACCTGCAGCTGGGCAGTCATGGAGACGCGACATTGATCCGCGCTGCGCAGGGGCGTGATCGTCCAGCCAGTTTTGGTCATTTAGCTTGTGAAATGGCCCTTTAGTTGCGGGCAGCTGTCAATCGGGTTCGCGCTGCCATTGCCGGGGTCATGGTCCTTTGCGAAGTCGATGCTTCATGATGATCGGGTCGGGCGCCTCGGCGTGTGCAACGACGTTCGCCCGCGAACGGATCGGATGCATATCTGCTACGCCATCTTTCCGCTGCCCCACTCAAAGCTGGTGCCGTCAACCCAGAGGCAGTGGAGCAGAACGAGAGTTTTGCTGCACTTGGGTCGGATCGTGCCATGGTTGCGCTATGGGTAATAGGGAGCTCACCGGACACTTTGCATAGTCCGTGATGCGGGATAGCTCCTCCATTAAGATCTGTTATTCGAACATTAGGTGAATAAATTTTGGAAATGCCATTGTCAGAACTAAGCTGTGCTGGATCAGATCCTATTCAAGGAGGAGCAGCCCGATGACCGACGACATGTTGCATGTGATGAAGTGGCACAATGGCGAGAAGGAGTTTTCGCCATTCTCCGATGCCGAAATGGCCCGTCGCCAGAACGATGTGCGCGGCTGGATGGCAAAGAACAACGTCGACGCGGCGTTGTTCACGTCTTACCACTGCATCAACTACTATTCCGGATGGTTATACTGCTACTTTGGTCGCAAGTACGGCATGGTCATTGACCACAACAATGCTACCACCATTTCGGCCGGTATCGATGGCGGCCAGCCGTGGCGCCGTAGCTTCGGCGACAACATCACCTATACCGACTGGCGCCGTGACAATTTCTACAGCGCCGTACGCCAGCTGACGCCGGGCGCCAAGCGCGTTGGTATCGAGTTCGACCATATTTCGCTCGATTTCCGTCGCACGCTTGAAGAAGCGCTGCCCGGCGTCGAGTTCGTCGATGTCAGCCAGCCCTCGATGTGGATGCGCACCGTCAAGTCGCTCGAAGAGCAGACGCTGATCCGCGAAGGCGCCCGCGTCTGCGACGTCGGCGGCGCGGCTTGTGCTGCAGCAATTAAGGCTGGCGTGGCCGAGCATGAAGTCGCCATCGCCACCACCAATGCGATGGTTCGCGAAATCGCCAACTCGTTCCCGTTTGTCGAACTGATGGACACCTGGACCTGGTTCCAGTCGGGCATTAACACCGACGGCGCCCACAACCCGGTGACCAACCGCAAGGTGCAGTCCGGCGATATCCTATCGCTCAACACCTTCCCGATGATCTTCGGCTATTACACTGCACTTGAGCGCACCTTGTTTTGCGATCATGTCGACGATGCAAGCCTCGACATCTGGGAAAAGAACGTCGCGGTTCACCGTCGCGGTCTCGAGCTGATCCAGCCGGGCGCGCGCTGCAAGGACATCGCCATCGAGCTCAACGAAATGTACCGCGAGTGGGACCTGCTCAAGTACCGTTCGTTCGGCTACGGCCACTCGTTCGGCGTGCTCTGCCATTATTATGGCCGCGAGGCCGGCGTGGAACTGCGCGAGGACATCGAGACGGTTCTGGAGCCCGGCATGGTGGTGTCGATGGAGCCGATGGTCATGCTTCCCGAGGGCATGCCGGGTGCCGGCGGCTACCGCGAGCACGACATTCTGATCGTCAAGGAAGACGGCGCCGAAAACATCACCGGCTTCCCCTTCGGTCCCGAGCACAACATCATCAGGAACTGAGGGCGGTGTTCTACATCCCCCACGATTGCCCCCGGGAAGCGGTGGACCGGCATTGCCGGTCCACCGCGACCGCGTTGCATCCGGCTGCGCTGCTGGCCAGGGATATCGCCCGCTGGGTAAAGCGTCTGGGCGCGCGCATGACTGCCCGTGTCCCCGAAGAGACGGTGTCTCGGCCGGCATCCGTCGCGGCTTGCGAGCGCGGCGGACTGACCCCGCCGAGCCGGCCTTTTTGATCCCGTCCTTGGCAACAAAAAAAGCCGCGGTCGATGCCGCGGCTTTTATTGTGCCTGGAGGTGGAAAGTTCAGCGCGGGAATTCCCTCTCCAGAGCCTGAACGATGCCGTCGGCACAGACCTGTAGTAGCAGCTCACCTTTATCCGCTGTCGCATCCTTGGGCGAGGAGAGCGTGCCGCTGGCGGGCGTCCATTCCGGTTTTGGCGGGTAAACGTCGTAGGGCGGGAAGGTTGCCGGCGCATGGTCGACCGCGCGCTCAAGGCTGACCTGGTGGGGGTAGAGCGCCAGCATCAGGGAGGTTTCGAGCACCCCGCCATGTTCCAGATCCCAGCCAGCGAAGCCGTCGGGATAGAGCCGGCCGATCGTCGCCTTGTCGACGAAGTCCCAATAAGACAGGACGACGATCTTCATGTCGTCGATGCCGGCCCATTTGAGCTCACGCAGTGCAAGGTCGATGCCCTCGATGATGAACCACGAATTCTCGAAATGGCCGTTGACCAGGCAGATGCGGCGAACGCCGTGGCGGGCGAATTCCCTGATGACGTCGCGAAGAGCTGCGACCAGGGTTGCGCCGTCAAGGCTGGTGGTGCCCGGCAGATGATTGCCGCCGCCGGACTTCTGATGCGACTTGTAGCCATAGGTGAAGGGCGGCGCGACCAGCGCGTCGATGCGGCTGGCGACGCGCCGAGCGAACTCGACCGGCAAGAGCACGTCGACATTCATCGGCATGTGGTGGCCGTGCTGCTCCATCGAGCCGATCGGCAACAGGATTGCCGTGGTGCCACCGCGAACACGGGCGTCATAGTCGGGCCAGGAAAGCTCGGCGGCGAAGACAGATTGTTGAGGCATGGTCATCTCCCATTTTGGCTGATGGGGCAAAGATTTGAGCCCAACCTTGTGATATGAGAAATTTATAATCTTCATCCTCGCATGAGGAAACGAAATCCATGCGCAACATCATAAACTTCCAGACCGACCTGCTCCGCACCTTCGTCTCGGTCATCGATCTAGGCGCCTACACCAAGGCCGGCGACATGCTGGGGCGTACCCAGCCGGCGATCTCGCTGCAGATGCGCCGGCTCGAGGAACTGGTCGGCGCACCGCTCATCAAGCAGACGGGCCGTTCGCTGACGCTCACCGGTGAAGGTGAGATGCTGTTGAGCTACGCGCGCGAAATCCTGCGGCTCAACGACGAGGCGGCGTCCTATTTCAATCGCGCCAAGATAGCAGGGGTGCTGCGCGTCGGCCTGCCGAACGACTATGCGGTGGCGTTCCTACAAGGGGTGATCACTGAATACACGCGTCAGCATGCTGAAATCTCGCTCGAGATCTATTGCGGCTGGAGCGCCGATATCCTCGATCGCCTGCGGGCGGACGAACTCGATCTTGCTATTGCGATGGTCAACACCGATCGCGCGCAATACCTGTCGCGGTCATGGATCGAGCGGCCGATCTGGACGGCGGGGAACGAGGTTACGTTCGATCCGGCGGCAGGCATTCCGCTCGCTGCTCATCCGGAGGGTTGCGCCTACCGCGCGCGGATGATCCAGGCGCTCGATGCGGCGCAGATGCGCTGGCGCGTCGCTTATACCGGGCCGGGCATCTCAGGCCTGCAGAATGCCGTGATCAACGGTCTGGGCGTAAGCGCACTGACGCGCTACACATTGTTGCCGGGGATGCGTGTGCTCGGTGAGGACGACGGGTTTCCGCCGCTGGCCGAAATCCGGGTCGGCCTGTTTTACAAGCATCCGCGCCTGTCGGACGCCGGCATCAGGCTGGTCAACCACATCATCGCCCGGCTGGATGAGGCGGGCGTCTCCGGCGACCCCGTGCGGCGCCATGCGGAACTCGATCGTCAATAAGCTGTGCAAATGGCCAAATTATAAGAATTAATTTTCCAAATGCATTGGCGCTTCCTAACCTTGCGGCAACAACAACCAAAAGGGGAATGCGATGACCATCAAGGACGCACTGTCGGGACCCCGTACCCGGCGCGAGATTCTGAAGGGTGCAAGCGTATTGGGCGGCGGAATCCTGGCGATGCCGTATCTCAGCCGGCTTGCCTTCGCCGAGCCGGTCGAGCTTACCATGCTCGCCTGGTATGGCCATGCCGAGCCGGATGTCGTCGCTGAGTTCGAGGCAGAGAACAACGTCAAGTTCAAGCCGAAATACTACACCGGCGGTGACAACATGCTGGGCCTTATCGCCCAGTCGCCTGCCGGAACCTTCGACGTCATTTTGTCCGATGCCGAATACGTCCAGCAGCTCAACGCTGCCGGCTATATCGAGGAACTCGACCCCAAGGACTACACCTTCGACGACTATTTCCCGGAGTTTCAGAATTTCGCGGGCCACTGGCAAGACGGCAAGCTGTACTCGGTCTTCACCCGTTTCGGTTTCCTCGGCGTGGCCTACAACACCGACGCGATCACCGAAAAGGAGGCTTCCAGCTACAACGTCTACTGGAACGAAAAGCTGAAAGGCAAGGTCGGCCATTTCGATTGGCACCTGCCCAATCTCGGTCAGATCAGTCTGCTCGACGGTAATGCGTCGCCCTACGACATCGACGCGGCTGCCTGGGGCAAGCTGCGGGAGAAGATGACGACATTGCGCCCGCAGATCGGTGGCTTCTTCGATTATGGCGGCACCTTCTCGTCGCTGCAAAACGGCCAGATGCTGGCGATGGCCGGCATTGGCGACTGGATCACCGGGACGCTGGAAAAGAACGGCGCCAAGGTGCGCAGCATCATTCCCGAAGAGGGCGGCCTGCAATGGACCGAGTCCTTCTCGATCGGCAAGGGCTCGACCAAGTCCGACCTCGCCAAGAAGTGGATCCAGTACATCACCTCGGCCAAGGGTCAGGTGAAGTCGGCCAATATGGCCGCCTATCCGGCGCTCATTCCCAACCAGAAGGGTTGGGAACTGCTTGCCAAGGAAACCCCTGAAGAAGCCAAGCGCCAGGGCATGTTGCTGACCGAAAGCAACGTCATGGACATGATCCGGGCCGGGCGCATCAAATATCGGCAGTTGCCGGTGCAGCAGAGCCTTGAGGACTGGAACGACTTCTGGTCCGAATACAAGGGCTCGTAAGGTCGGCGGACCTCGCGTTCGGACTTTCTGCTAATATTCGTGCGGCGGGCCAGTGCGCCCGCCCATTCATTCCGGCAATTCTGCACGGCGGTTGGCAGTGCAGTCGTGTCTTCAGGTTGGAAGCGCCGCAATGCGGAAATCAATCACACTTTACGGACTGACATTCTCTCTGCCGATGCTGATCTGGCAGGCGCTGTTCTTCCTCGCGCCGCTGTTGTTCCTGATCGCCCTCAGCTTCTGGACGGTCAAGAATTTCC